>artificially_reared_1__coassemble_332_pt1 | contig 15915 bp, 14 predicted proteins | sample artificially_reared_1__metabat2_low_PE_002 | metagenome-assembled genome bin artificially_reared_1 | reverse complement strand
AAGCGTTGATCTAAATAGAGATTTATTCAAAAAAATAAATGAATCAATTAACGAAACAATAAAAAACATGAAATGAGGATAAGTTTTTTATTCATATCATTGTTATTGTTCAGTTTTGGCTATCTACTAAATAGTCACAACAACATTTACCAGAAAGAAGATAAAATATATCAATTAATGGAACTGGATTCTATGCCAACTTTCAAAGGTGGCTACGATTCTTTAGTATCCTATATTGATAACCATTTCATTTTTCCTAAGATTCATGCAGAATCAAGTGTCCAAGGTAAAGTTATATGCATGTTTATTGTAACTGAAACAGGTAATATAACTAATGTAAAAGTACTACAAGGTCTTGATGAATATATTAATAATGAAGTGATAAGAGTAATATATTCGATGCCTAAATGGAATCCTGGTAAAAGAAATGGTCAAAATGTGAAATCTGAGTATTTCCTTTCTACATTTATTCGTATGCGTATAGAATAAAGTTAATTGATACATCCTAACTTTTAAGAATAAGTAATCCTTGATTCAGAAGTTCATTCTGTTTTAAGGATTACTTTTTATAAACTATCTCCGAGGCTGGCTTACAGCCATCAGCGGAAGCAAGTTCTCGCAGACACTGCACTACACAGACAGTCCGGGCACTCCCTGCTACAACGGAAACATCAGCAGCATGACCTGGCAGGCGAGCGGCGAGACAACCACCCGCGGCTATAAGTTCACTTACGACGGGCTAGACCGCATGCTGGATGCCGACTATGGCGAAGGTACTTCGCTAAGCAGCAACGCCAACCGATTTACCGAGAAGGTGACGGGCTATGACAAGAACGGGAACATACTTGCCCTGCAACGGTACGGGCAAACTTCCGAAAGCAGATATGGCTTAATTGACAACCTGACCTTCACACTCGATGGTAATCGGCTGAACCGGGTGGACGATGCAGTGACAGCTTCCGCCTACAACGGTGGCTTCGAGTTAAAGGATGCCGTAAAGCAGGCAAACGAATATGCCTACGACGCCAACGGTAATTTAACGAAAGATTTGAATAAAGGAATTTCTGAAATTCAATATAATTGTTTAAATTTACCAGGCAAGGTCACGTTAACGGACGGAAGTACAATTGAATACACTTATGCAGCCGACGGAACAAAGCTCCGCACGAAGCATGTCATCAACGGTACGACAACCACAACGGACTATTGCGGCAACGTGGTCTATGAAAACGGTGTGCAGAAGCTGATGCTGACGGAAGCGGGCTACCTCACCCTGACCGACAGTAAGTACCACTACTACCTGCAGGACCATCAGGGAAATAACCGTGTGGTCATCGACCAGAACGGGACAGTGGAGGAAACGAACCATTACTACCCCTTCGGAGGACTTTTCGCCAACTTTACAAGTGTACAGCCTTACAAGTACAACGGCAAGGAACTGGACACAAAGAAAGGACTGAACTGGTATGATTATGGGGCACGGCATTATTATGCGGCGATAGGAAGGTTTGCGACGGTGGATCCGATAGCGGAAAAGTATTATTCTTGGAGCCCTTATACTTATTGTTTGGATAATCCGATAAAATATATTGATCCTAATGAAGGACATGTGGTAGCAATTTCTAATGCAGAGCAGAAGATGATATTAAACACATTACCCAAAAATTTGAGACAATACGTCGTATTCAATAGTCAAGGATATATAAATCAAGACATTATTAAAGGAGTATCGGCTGATAGCAACAATTTTAATTACTTAAAAGATATGGTTTTATCAGAGACTATTGTAGAAGTAAAATTGGATAATAAATTTACTTATATAAATGAATATGGTAAAACCCAAGAAAGTAAAATGTCTTATTTAGGAGTTGACAAAGATTTTATTGGCAACAACGATGGGAAAGGAATAGGAACCTCTACTGGAGAAACAGGCTTCCTAGGAAAGACCCTCTTCCCTGATAAAAACGGTCTTCAAAATTCAGTTGACGATAATATAAAAATTATTGTAAACTCAGAATTATCAGAAGAAGGACAAGCGCAGACTTATAGCCATGAAGCCAATGGTCATGCTCATACCTATATAAAGACTCAAGGTAATAGAAAACAAGCATCACATCAGTATGAAAGTGGAAGCGTTGATCTAAATAGAGATTTATTCAAAAAAATAAATGAATCAATTAACGAAACAATAAAAAACATGAAATGAGGATAAGTTTTTTATTCATATCATTGTTATTGTTCAGTTTTGGCTATCTACTAAATAGTCACAACAACATTTACCAGAAAGAAGATAAAATATATCAATTAATGGAACTGGATTCTATGCCAACTTTCAAAGGTGGCTACGATTCTTTAGTATCCTATATTGATAACCATTTCATTTTTCCTAAGATTCATGCAGAATCAAGTGTCCAAGGTAAAGTTATATGCATGTTTATTGTAACTGAAACAGGTAATATAACTAATGTAAAAGTACTACAAGGTCTTGATGAATATATTAATAATGAAGTGATAAGAGTAATATATTCGATGCCTAAATGGAATCCTGGTAAAAGAAATGGTCAAAATGTGAAATCTGAGTATTTCCTTTCTACATTTATTCGTATGCGTATAGAATAAAGTTAATTGATACATCCTAACTTTTAAGAATAAGTAATCCTTGATTCAGAAGTTCATTCTGTTTTAAGGATTACTTTTTATAAACTATCTCCGAGGCTGGCTTACAGCCATCAGCGGAAGCAAGTTCTCGCAGACACTGCACTACACAGACAGTCCGGGCACTCCCTGCTACAACGGAAACATCAGCAGCATGACCTGGCAGGCGAGCGGCGAGACAACCACCCGCGGCTATAAGTTCACTTACGACGGGCTAGACCGCATGCTGGATGCCGACTATGGCGAAGGTACTTCGCTAAGCAGCAACGCCAACCGATTTACCGAGAAGGTGACGGGCTATGACAAGAACGGGAACATACTTGCCCTGCAACGGTACGGGCAAACTTCCGAAAGCAGATATGGCTTAATTGACAACCTGACCTTCACACTCGATGGTAATCGGCTGAACCGGGTGGACGATGCAGTGACAGCTTCCGCCTACAACGGTGGCTTCGAGTTCAAGGATGCCGTGAAGCAGGCCGATGAATACACCAAGAAAATCGGTGTGACACGTTCGTGTTACACGAGTTACACGTACGTGTTACACGCGTCATACGAACGTGCAACGAGAGTAACACGAACGTGTGACTACAATTCATTCAGATTGACTATGCCTAAATTTACTTTACACTTTTATTGGTTTATTACTAAAAAAATTCACTACACTTCTTCAACTTTCCTGATAAACTTTACATGAAGAATTTCTGTTCCTTAAAAACTTCATACCTGTTGTTTAGGTTGCAGGAAACCTCCTTGTCCCTCCCCAGACTTTTACGTAGTCCCTTTTACAGGGACAAATATATGCCTTTAACTTAGTTATGGCAAATAATACCATGAAAAACACCACGGAGGTTTGCCATACGGCTGGAGGCGTGAAGTCTCCAAAGAGTAGTTATCCGCACTTTCTGTGCATTTCTGCCGGGGTAAGCATTCCGTTGCTCATGTGAGGTCTTTCATTGTTGTAGAATTCTATTATTTTCCCTATCTGTTCTCTGGCATCTTCCAGATCTTTGAAACGTTTCATCCTGTATATCCATTCCTGCTTGATTATGCCGTTTACGCGTTCGGCTATGGCATTATCGGTAGGGTTACTGTCTTCTGTCATGCTTATAGATATTTCACTTTCCCGCAGCTTCTCTATATAATTGTTGCAGCAGTATTGTGACCCCCTGTCCGAATGATGAATCAGGTGACTGAGGTCATACCCTTCAAACCTGTCAAGGGCCATTTCCAAGGCTGCTATTGTATTGTCTGAAAGCAGGCTTATCGAGACTACCCAACCTATTATTTCGTGCGTATATGCGTCTGTAAGAAGATGGAGATAACATACTCCATTGTCTGTTTCTATGTAGGTTATATCCGCTACCCACAACTGATTGATACCAAAAGGTTTGAATCCTTTTATGAGATTCCTGTACTTCCGGTAGTTATGGTTGCTGTTGGTTGTGTGTCGCTTTCTTTCGGGTTTCAGCATAAGATGATGGCGATGGACAAGAGAGTAGAACCAGTCCCTGCCTGGCATCTCTTTGTGGAAGATACCTTTTAATATTAGGAACAGCTTGTATGCGCCTATACCAGGAGCTCTGCCTCTTATCTCACGCACGCTACTGAGTATCTCGGTTTCAGTATACATACGCTTCTCTAGTGTATCTTTACTGACGCTGTAATAGCCTTCACGAGTCTTGCCAAACAGTGAACAAAGGCATCCTATGGAACGTTCAGGATGCTTTGTGTGAAGGCTTGTCACTGTTTGGCGCCAGCTTTTTTTAATAGGTCGATACCATATTGTTCACGACCTATCTTAATGACTTCATGCAGGGCTTCATTGCGTAGCTCTGAATATTCCAAGGCTTGTCTCAGGCGTCGGATCTCGGCTTCAAGCTCCTGCTCGCGGCTTAAGGGAACATTGGATGTATCCCTTTGTTTCTTGGACTTTTGCATAGCTTCTAATTTTGAACATAACTCTGATGACAAAGTTAAATCTTTTTCGTTTAGCTCCAACTCACGCTCCCATCGAATTAGATAAGTATGGTCTATTTCATACTTCCTGGCAATGAAACCTTTGGAACTGCCGGATTCATAATACTCCTTCAATACTGATAACTTAAATTCCAAATCAAATTTTCGATGTGTTGATTTCTTCTTTCCCATTTTAATTTCTAATTTGTTAAAACGGTGTAAAGTAAATCTGTATTAAGTCAGATTACAGCTTTATTTTTCTGAGCCTCAACATATTTTTACCCTTTCTACAATAAAATGCAATAATTTTTCGTAACTTTGCAAAGTAAAGTTTGCGATTATTAAAACATCAAACGAATTTCAATCTATTCGTTTAATATGGCAATCGCATATCCTGCACCAAACGTTCTTTTCTCAAACACTTGAAAAGATGAGGTGACGGTACAAGACATATATTTTAAGGCGTTTACTACGCTTTGGTTTTGACGTTCTGAAACTTCGCAACTTTCAAAAATCCTGTCAAGAGCAAAGCAACGTAAATGCCCCGTGGTGTGTTATACACATACCTCAAATGCCGTACAGCCATTGGTGTATCAATACACCTTATAGTGTCTGTCGGTATAGAGGTCGTATTATCTATCTGCGTGGGCTCTTGCGTTGCTCGTTTCGACAGGATGGGCAATGCGAAGGCCTCAGGACGTGAAGCGAGCGACAGTGTAGGGCTTCACGCTTTTTTTATGTCTATATCCTATTTTTATTAACCGCGGTTTCTGTAGCCCTTATCCGCACATTAGTTAAACTTAAGTGTCTCAGGTTTAATTTCAGTAAATTACATTTGTATTAAACATAGAACCAAATTAAATTATGAAAGAGGCTATTTCAAAATTAATGAACAGATTATCTGTAATTGGGAAGAAAACAAAGGTTAAAAATGGAGAATGTGTGGTTTATTCGTTAAAGGGTGGCACGCTTACTGACCAAATAAACATAGAGTGTCTAAATAGTATTTCTATACTGATTATAAAAGGGATGGTGAACGTAACAGATCTGATGTTTATTTCAAAAATGAAAAACCTGGAGTTTCTTGACATGGGTAAATGCAGATTAGAAAATAAAAATTATGGTCCACTGGAATTAATGAATATAATATCAGAACTGGTTAAGGGGAAAAAGAATCTTAAAGAGTTTGTTTTTCCTGAATTCTTCTCGTGTATACCATCACATCTTTTTGAAGGGTGTGAAAACCTGAAAAGAATAATTATTTCTCCAAAGGTAAACTCTATCAACAGCTACGCCTTTACTAACTGTGGGATAGAAGAGATAGTTATTCCGTATTCAGTAAAGAAAATTGAGATTGAGGCTTTCAGCAACTGTCGTAATCTGAAAAAGGTAATTGTGGAAGACAGTGATAAATATATAACGTGGAAAGGTGCACAGTTTAAAGGCTGTCCTAATATAGAAGATTTTTATTTGGGAAGGAACTCACGTCATGAAACCGATCTAATAGTGGAAGCGAATATAAAGACTTTTTATTTGGGAAAATTTATAAAAAATCTCAATGTATGCGCACAAAACATTGAATCAATCGTTTGCATGGCACAAAACCCGCCAAATGTAAATACTACTCTGAATAAAGAATGTAAGCTATATGTAAATAAAAATATCTATAAATATTATTGGATTCATCCAGTATGGGGTAAAATGAAAATAGGGATATTGGAATAAGTATATTCCATGCAATACGTATAAATGCAGAGCAGGAACTTCCACTATTCATGATATTGGATATTTTTATTCTTACTTCTACAAGAAAATATAATTGGACAGACTGACAATGGCATTTAAACATCATTTAAATGCCATTTAAAATTTAATGTAAACCTTAAATTCTCAAGATTTTTACTACTTTTGTTGTGATAAAATTATAACACAGAATGAGTAAAAGTATAGAAAGCAACAAACAATTTATGGTAGGCAACGGACTCCTGGCTTTCGGAGTATTCTTCATCGTATGCCTGTTTCTTTATCTCGGTTTCCGTTCGCAAAAGAAGACAGGTGGCGAACAGACTTATAAAGACATATATGAAGTATGTCTGACAAAATCATTTGCAGGCGATTCGCTGAACATATACATCAACGACAGTCTGATAATGGCACGCACTATGGGTAATGCCGACATCACATTCCAGGTAAACAGATTTGCAGAAGAAAATGCACTTATGGTGGTAGATGCCAAAACAGACATCATGACTCCTTTCAATCTTAGTAAGGAAGGAGGAAAAGTGACAGTAGAAAAGGAAAACGGACAGATATTCTTTCTGTATGAGGGTAACGAACCCAAATAGTAAATAAGAGTATAACAGAATTGGTATCGGCGTGACAGACAAGTAGGATATTGTCTATCACGCCGTTTCTTTTGAAAAAGTTTGTAGCTCGAAAAATAAATATTAAATTTACGATGTCGAGGGTTATAATCCTAACGACAATCAAACAAACTGATATATAGACTCTACACTGAAAGTAATGATAGATATAAGAAACATACAAGACTTCAACAATTATCTCGACACTCTTCTTAATCAAACAGAGTGCGATGATATTGAGTTCAAAAGTGCAGCCGGAGGTTTTCCAAGTAGTTTTTGGGAAACTTATTCAGCTTTTGCAAATACAGATGGAGGGACCATAGTGTTTGGTGTAAAAGAAACAAATGGTAAGTTTTCATTAAATGGCTTATCAGAAGAGCAAATAGAAAAATACAAAAAGGATTTTTGGAATGGTGTAAACAATCCTTCCACCATAAGCTGTAATCTAATGAATGAGAATAATGTACGTGATGCAGAATATAAAGGGTATAGATTTTTACTTTTCTTTATTCCGAGAGCAAGTAAAGACCAAAGACCTGTATTCAAAACTACAGATCCATACAATGGCACTTACAAACGTAATTATGAAGGTGATTATAAATGTTCGAAAAGAGAAGTCAGACGAATGTTCGCTGACGCTGACGACCAACATCCAGCCGATAGCCGCATATTGAAAAACTATACTATGGACGACATTGATATGGAAACAATCCGGGCATACCGACAAAAGTTTAGTATATCTTCACCAGACCATCCATGGTTAATACTGAATGACATTGATTTACTCAAAAAATTAGGAGGATACCGTAAAGACAGAGAAACAGGTGAAGAAGGATTCACTGTTGCAGGTTTGCTAATGTTCGGTAAAAGTGAATCAATAACCGACATCGAATGTACACCGAATTTTTTCCCGGATTACCGCGAACACCTAACTGAGGACGAGAATGTGAGATGGACAAACCGCATATGTTCAGATGGCACTTGGGAAGCTAATCTATTCAACTTCTATCAGCGAGTATTACCACGACTGCAATCTGTACTACCGAAACCTTTTAAATTAGAAGGAAACATCCGAAAGGAAGAAACGCCAGCTCATGTAGCTGTAAGAGAAGCTCTTATTAATCTTTGTGTACATGCCGACTATACTGAAGACGCTTCGCTTGTTGTGAAACATAACACAAATGCTTTTATATTTTCTAATCCTGGGACAATGCTTGTATCTAAGGAGCAATACTATTCAGGTGGTGAAAGCGTCTGCAGGAACAAGTCTCTACAAAAAATGTTCTCAATGCTTGGAGTTGCAGAAAAAGCAGGAAGTGGAACTGACAAAATCTTAAAAGGTTGGAAGGAATCCAACTGGAGAGCACCAATAATAAATGAGCATCAAAACCCTGACAAAGTTGAACTTATCATGCCAATGGAATCCCTGCTGTCTGAGGATACAAAATTAAGATTAGAGGAGAAATTTGGTAGAGTAGCCGGCACATTTGAGCATGATGTATTATCTATTTTGGCTTTGACATGTGATGAGGGAAGTGTAACAAACGAAAGATTGCGTTATTCTTTAAATCTTCATAAAAGGGAAATATCTGTTTTATTAAAACAAATGTGCCAGAACGGACTACTTGTAGCACAAGGGTATGGAAGAGGCACGAGATATCTTCTCCCGGAAAACATTAACAACAATTTATTTACATCCATAAAGCAATCACAAGAGGATATTATCTCATCCAATAGCGAAGTTTCTTTAAAAGTTATAGGGGAACCTATGGATAATAATAGGGGAACCTCGGACGATTATAGGGGAACCTCAGACGATTATAGGGGAACCTCAGACGATAATAATATCAATTCACACAAAAAAAGGTTATCAAAAAAGCAAATGGATTTACTTGTAATTAGTATATGTCAGGACTGGATGGATAAAGAAGAAATAGCTCAACGGCTACATAGAAAGGTAAAATATGTATCAGATGTCATACTTCCACGCTTGGTAAAAGAAAAACAATTAGAAATGCTATATCCAGGCACACCCAATCATCCAAGACAAAAATACAAGATCAAGGATTAGATTTATCCATTTTTACACTGTTTGTACAAAAATTGCTATCTTTGCCTTTAACTGCATTAAGACATATACGAGATAACGAACAATCCAAATAAATTATTTATATGAAAGACTTTTTGAAAATGACATTTGCCTCAATCATCGGAATGGTGATTGCCGGTTTCGTATTGCTCATAATGGGTATATCGGTGATAGGCGGAATGGTGGCTACTACTGAAGTGGCAACTGTAGTGAAAGAAAATTCAGTTTTCGTACTCGACCTTAAGGGTAGCGTAGTGGAAAGATATGAAGATAACCCTTTCGAACAGCTTTTGGGTGAAGAAATAACTACAAGAGGGCTTGAAGATATCCTGGCATCAATAGACAAAGCGAAAAACGACCCTAAAATTAAAGGTATGCTTATCAATGCCGAAGCCTTCGTTTGTTCTACAGCATCACTTCAGGACATCAGAACTGCAATAGCAGACTTTAAGGAATCAGGCAAGTTTGTTGTGGCTTATTCAGGTGCTTATACTCAGGGAGCATACTATGTTTCTACCGTAGCCGACAAAGTTTTCCTTAATCCTTCGGGTAGTATTTCATGGCACGGACTGTCTGCACAGACTATGTTCCTGAAAGACCTGCTTGCCAAGGTGGGAGTAAAAATGCAGATATTCAGAGTAGGTACATACAAATCGGCTGTTGAACCGTTCATCGCTACAGAAATGAGCCCTGCCAACAGAGAACAGACTCTTGCTTTCACTCAGTCAATCTGGAACGAAATAGTAAACGAAGTATCAGAATCAAGAAATATCACAATAGAGAAACTGAATGAAATGGCCGACAAATGTATGGACTTCCAGCCTGCTGAAGCATACGTGGAAAACGGACTGGCAGACCAGCTGATGTATAAGGACGAGGTATTGTCATATCTTAAAAAACTTACAGGCATTAGCGAAAAGTCTACTCTGAACACACTGACTCTGGACGATATGAAGAATCTGGCAGTGCCTTCAACAGCGAAAAGCCGTGACGTGATAGCTGTATATTATGCATTCGGAGAGATAGACAATGCTGCAGATCCATATAATGAAGGTATCGTATCTGAAAAAGTTACCAAACATTTGCGTGATTTGAGAAATGACGACAATGTTAAGGCCGTAGTTCTCAGAGTGAACTCACCGGGTGGTAGCGCATACGGTTCTGAACAGATTTGGCGCGAAGTATCACTGCTGAAAGAAAAGAAACCGGTTGTAGTTTCTATGGGTGACTATGCTGCTTCAGGCGGTTATTATATATCTTGTGCTGCCGACTGGATTGTGGCTCAGCCAACTACTCTTACTGGTTCTATCGGTATATTCGGAATGATTCCTGATGCATCTGAACTTATCACAAAGAAACTAGGAGTTAAATTTGACGGTGTAAAAACAAACAAGCTGGCCGATATGGGCGACATGAGCCGTCCGTTCAACGCAGAAGAAGGTGCACTGATACAGGGTATGGTGAACAGCGGTTACGAACTATTCACCAAGAGATGCGCCGAAGGCAGAAATATGCCTATTGACAGTCTGAAAATGATTGCCGAAGGTCGTGTATGGTCGGGCGAAATGGCTAAGGAGCTTAAACTTGTAGATGAGTTGGGAAATCTGGAATGTGCTATCAAGAAAGCTTCTGAGCTTTGTGGTATAAGAGACTATAAGGTGGCTTCTTATCCTAAGAAAGTGGATTTCATTACAAGCCTCATCAGCAACGCCAAGCCTGAAAGATATATCAGCAGCAAGCTGGAAGACTCGTTCGGTGAATTCTACAACGGATTCATGATGATAAAGAACCTCGACAAAGCAGACCGCATACAGGCAAGAATGCCTTTCGAGATATCTATAAACTAAAATGTATAATAGTTCCAACCACACGAAAATGAAAAAAGAGAAACCTCGCATATACATCCCTCTGCTTCCATTCTCGGCTTTATACGGCATGGCTGTATGGCTGAGAAACAAGCTGTTCGACTGGGATATCCTGAAATCTAGGAGTTTCCCTATACCGGTGATATGCGTAGGTAATATCACAGTGGGTGGAACAGGAAAAACGCCTCACACTGAATATCTGATAAGACTGCTGAAAGATGAATTCAGTGTATGCGTGTTGAGCCGCGGGTACAAACGTAAATCAAAAGGTTTCGTCATGGCAGAGAAAGGGAAGAGCACTATAGAGGATATAGGTGACGAACCATTCCAGATGTGGCATAAGTTTCCGGATATCAATGTAGCCGCCGACAGTGACAGATGCAACGGTATTGACAATCTTATCGTCAAGGCAGACAATCGTGATAAGAAGCAGGTAATAGTACTGGACGATGCATATCAGCACAGATATGTCAAGGCAGGGATGTACATACTGCTGATAGACTATAACAGACGTATCTGTCATGACACTCTCCTACCCGCAGGACGACTAAGGGAACCGGAAAGCGGTAAAAGCAGGGCTGATATTATCATAGTTAGCAAATGTCCGGAAAGCTTAACATCTGAAGAAATGGACAGACTGCGTTCTGAAATATCACCGACAGCAGAACAGGAAGTGTTCTTCACATATATGAAGTACGGAAATCTGTACCGCATATTCCGTCAGGGAAATAACGACGAAATGAAGCCTGAAGATATATCACCGGACAGACATATACTGTTGCTCACCGGAATAGCATCACCAAAGGCTATAACAGAGAAGCTTAGGCAATACACCGGGAACATAGAGTCAATGGTATTTGCCGACCATCATAACTTCAACCGGGAAGACATGGAAACCCTCAGAAACAGATTCATGTCGATGCCCGAAGGCAGAAGAATGATAATAACGACCGAGAAAGATGCAGCAAGGCTTACTACTCATCCACACCTGAACGAAGAACTGAAACCATATATCTACGCTCTGCCTGTGGAAGTAAGCTTCCTGAACAACGAAACAATAAAGTTCAACAAAAAAATAACCGAGTATGTTAGAAAAAATTCAAGAAACAGCAGCATTCCTGAAAGCAAGGATGCAGACAAATCCTGATACAGCAATTATACTGGGCACAGGACTGGGCAGCTTGGTACACGACATTACCGACAAGTATGAAATACCTTATTCAGAGATACCGAATTTCCCCGTATCGACAGTAGAAGGACACAGCGGCAAGCTAATCTTCGGAAAACTTGGAGGTAAGGACATCCTCGCAATGCAAGGACGTTTCCACTACTACGAAGGTTACTCGATGAAAGAAGTGACATTCCCTGTCAGAGTCATGAGAGAACTCGGCATAAAGACACTTTTCGTATCGAATGCGGCAGGTGGAACTAATCCTGATTTCGAAATAGGTGACCTGATGGTTATTACGGACCATATAAACTTCTTCCCGGACAATCCATTAAGAGGCAAGAATATAGACTACGGTCCCCGATTCCCGGACATGAGCGAGGCTTATTCACACGAACTTATTGAAAAGGCATTCGAAATTGCAGCTGAAAAAGGTATAAAACTTCAGAAAGGAGTTTACATCGGTACTCAGGGACCAACTTTCGAAACTCCTGCAGAATATAAGATGTTCAGAATATTGGGAGCTGACGCTGTAGGTATGTCGACAGTACCGGAAGTAATTGTGGCAAACCATTGCGGAATCAGAGTATTCGGCGTATCGGTTATCACCGACCTGGGAGTGGAAGGCAAGATAGTGGAAGTATCGCACGAAGAAGTACAAAAGGCTGCCGATGCCGCTCAGCCACGGATGACCAGCATAATGAAAGAACTTATAAACAGAGTATAAACAATTATATAATCATGCACGAAGGAAACAGAACAGAAATTTCCACTTTGGGAGAATTCGGACTGATAAAACATCTGACCGACAATATAAAGTTAGTAAACAACGAAACAAAATACGGTATCGGTGATGATGCTGCCGTGTTGGAATATAGCGACCGTCAGGTGCTCGTCACTACAGACCTGCTGATGGAAGGTGTACATTTCGATTTGGTATATACACCGCTAAAACATCTGGGCTATAAGTCGGCAATGGTAAACTTCTCCGACATATACGCAATGAACGGAACACCGAAGCAGATAACAGTATCGCTTGCAGTATCAAAAAGATTCTGTATTGAAGACCTGGAAGATTTCTACGAAGGATTGAAACTGGCATGCCAGCTGCATAATGTTGACATAGTGGGCGGCGATACAACTTCATCTGTAACAGGACTTGCCATCTCTATTACATGTATAGGCGAAGCAAGAAAAGAAGACGTAGTTTACCGCAACGGTGCCAAGGAAACAGACCTTATCTGCGTGACAGGTGACCTTGGAGCATCATATATGGGACTTCAGCTGATGGAACGCGAAAAAGCCGTGTTCAACGGAAGCAAGGATGTACAGCCTGACTTCGCCGGTAAGGAATATCTATTGGAAAGATTCCTTAAACCGGAAGCAAGAAAAGACATCATCGAGGAACTGGCAAAAGCAGGTATCAAACCTACTGCTATGATGGATATCTCCGACGGACTTTCATCCGAACTGATGCATATATGCAGCCAGAGCAAATGCGGATGTCGTGTTTACGAAGAACGTATTCCTATAGACTATCAGACAGCAGTTATGGCAGAAGAGTTCAATATGAACCTCAGTACCTGCGCACTGAACGGAGGAGAAGATTATGAACTTCTTTTCACTGTACCATTGACAATGCACGAAGCTGTTTCACAGATTAAGGATGTGAAAGTGATTGGTCACATCACAAAAGAAGAACTTGGCTGTGCACTCGTGACAAGAGACGGCAACGAACTGGAGCTTAAAGCTCAGGGCTGGAATCCTTTAAAATAAAAACAAGCCCACACTTATAGGATGTCAGCAATGTTTTCATACAGACATTGCTGGCATTTCATTTAATCAATATATCTATTTGGATTAAATTATTAACAACCCTGTTTATAACTTCATGAGCAAATTATCACCCCAAACTATAGAATTTATCAACAAGCACCGTAAAGATGATGTAAGACAGCTGGCTCTCCAATCAAAAAAAGATGGAAAGGTGGATATAAACGAAGCCGTGACACAAATTGCCGGATGGCAGATTGCTGAGAAAAAGATTCCTTCATGGAGCAAAATAGATTCTATAATCTATCCCAAACATCTTTCTATGGAGCAATGTTCGTCTGAGGTTACAGCAAGATTCAAGGCTTCACTGGTGAAAGGGGAAACTTTTGCTGACCTGACATCTGGTTTCGGTGTGGACTGTTCATTCATAGCTTCTAGATTCAAGCATGCACACTATGTGGAAAGACAAGAAGAGTTATGTGATATTGCCAGACATAACTTTAAGATACTTGGATTGAATCATATTGAAGTCTACAATACAGACGGAATAGAGTTTCTGAAAAATATGGAACCCGTAGACTGCATATACCTTGACCCTGCAAGAAGAAACAGCAATGGAGGAAAAACGGTAGCAATAACCGATTGCGAACCTGACGTGAGCAGCATGGAGGAACTACTTGTTGAAAAAGGCAGTACAGTAATGATTAAGCTGTCTCCTATGCTGGATTTGCACTCGGCAATGAAAACACTTAAACATATCAACAGTATTCACATCATATCTGTTAACAACGAATGTAAGGAACTTGTTATAATCTTATCAAAACATTCATTATCAGATGAAAAAGCTGTTGATAACTTAAAAATAAGTTGTGAACAACTTGTTAATAACTCAGAGATACAGCATCTGGAATTCACCTACGAAGAGGAAAAATCAGCAGAGATAAACTACTCTGACAGCATTGGAGAATATCTTTATGAACCGGGAGCAGCAATATTGAAAGCAGGAGCATTCAAAATACTTGCAAAGAAATTCTGTGTTAATAAACTGCATCAGAACAGTCAGCTTTATACTTCTGATGAACTGGTTGACTTTCCTGGCAGACGATTTAAGGTAATAGAGGTTTCTACATTTGCAAAAAAAAATCTCAAGGCCTTCCTTAAAGACCTTGAGAAAGCAAATCTTACTATAAGAAACTTTCCATCAACCGTTGATGACTTGAGAAAGAAACTCAAGCTGAAAGAAGGCGGAGATGTTTATATCTTTGCCACTACACTTGCCAACGGTGATAAAGTTCTAATTAAATGTCAAAACATAAAATCACTTGTTTCCTAACAGGAAGTCCTCAATGGCACGCTTAAGGCTTTCCTTAGGCAAAGCCCCTTGTGCCACTTGCGGATCGCCCTTAGCAGGAATGAACAGCAATGTAGGAATACTGCTGATGCCAAAAGCAGAAGCAAGCTCTCTTTCCTTGTCTGTATCTATCTTATAGATAACTATTTTACCTTCATACTCTTTTGCAAGTTCTTCCAATACAGGAGCGATAGCCTTACATGGGCCACACCAAGTTGCATAGAAATCTACAATCGCAGGTTTGTCACCTTCGTAAACCCATTTATCCGGATTTTTCTCGTAGTTATAAACCTTATTCATAAATTCTACCTTCGTAAGATGCTTGACAGGAGATTCCTTGCCCTCATTTACAGTCTGACCTGCAAAACACAAATTCATTACAAGCATTGAAAAAAACAATAAAGCAATTCTCTTCATAACAATATACTTTTTTAAAATAAAGAATAAGAAATACTTATTAAAAAGACTCTTCCCTATCAACTTTAAGAACAAAAGTCAATGAGAATAATCATCTTCGCAAAGATAATGCTTTTTAATAACAGTCAAATAATATGACATACAAATTTGTAAAGATTTTAATTTAGCTGATGTAAGAAGGCATTAAACAGTTTTTCTGTAGTTTAATGTCAAAACTAAACAAAGAGGGTGTGTCAAAATGCATACCCTCTTTTTTTATGACAAAGCCCCGACTT
>artificially_reared_1__coassemble_331_pt1 | contig 16084 bp, 13 predicted proteins | sample artificially_reared_1__metabat2_low_PE_002 | metagenome-assembled genome bin artificially_reared_1 | reverse complement strand
TACATTCTAAAATCTGTTTCACAAAACTTAAATGAGAATGATGAAGATTTTTATTATAGAAAACGTTTACAAGAACTTTTTATAGAGGATATGAAGAATTATAATATCAACACCATACTAATTGATAATTATAATGAAATAACAGAGATATTAAAAGATATTAAAAAAAGATATTTAAGGCGTACTATTTTTATTTCCGGAGCAGCTGCAGAGTATGGAAATTTTGGTGAAGATAAAATAAAATCATTTATTATAAAATTAAGCGCTTCCATTATTCATGAAGGTTTTCGTATTGTAAATGGTTATGGAAATGGACTTGGGAATGAAGTATTAACCGGAGCTCTCTCACAACTAAAAGCAGAACATAAACCTATAGATGGAAACCTTTTTATACGGCCTTTTCCACAGAATTTAGGGGATTCTCAAGATTATTGGCTAAAATATCGTAAAGATATCATTTCTTTAGCAGGTACTACGATCTTTTTACTTGGAAATAAAATTGATAAAGATTCAGGGAATATTATAAATTCCTCCGGAGTAGAATCAGAATATGAAATATCTAAAGAAAACGGAAATTTTCTTATTCCAGTTGGCGCGACTGGCTATATGGCAAAAGTTCTATGTAATAGACAAATCAATAGCCTTGAAATAAACAAAAATTCACCAACAAAAGAGGAACTAAACTTATTAAACGATGAAAATATTGATTTAAACATATTACATGATGTAATAATAAAAATAATAAAGGATTTACACTAAGTAATATTATTAAAAATAAATATTAAAACTATCTGGTAAGCATACTGTTTTCCGCCTTGACGCACATTATTCACAAACCTACCTTTGCGCCATAACCCAATAACATCAATGATTATGGCGAAAGAAAAAGTAAACTATCAGGAGGTATATGACCTCTACCAGTTATGCAGCGAGATCAAGGATCTTCGCGAGTTCTGTGCGGATTATGGATAAACGTAAGCTTCCGGTAAAGTACGTATTGAAAAATAGAAAAAATTAGTCCCGACTCGGCACGATTCGTTTAGATTCGTCTCCGAGTCGGGACTAATAGCATCAAATTATATCAATTCGGAACGGATTTGTTATGATTTCGCCCAGTTCCGTGGAAGAAGTTCTGTCATATCCTTTTTATCCCTTTCATAATACGGTATTTTCCTCAGTACGTCCTCCATCCATACTCTTGGGTCAACTCCGGCAGACTTGCAGGTTCCAATAAGGGAATATGCATTAATTCTCACAGGAACAAATCCTTGTGCATCGGGAAGAGCTGAATCGGTTAGTTTCCTACGCCAGTAATAAAATTTACCTTCGTCAAATCTGGTATTGTTACAATAATCCCGGACAGACAAACCAGACAACTTCCAGTCTTCGTATGTTTGCTTGAATTGGTCTAATGTCATATTCTTCATATTTGTACAATGTTGGTTATGGGCACAAAAATACGAAGAATCAAGGCCGGTATTTGACGGGGTTTACTGATTGCTTACGGTGAGGCCATGAATCAGATAGATGAGAAAGGTTATGCCCTTGAGTATGCTTCCGACAAAAGAAGAATATATAAGATAGGGGCTGTATTTTCATCCGAGACCGGTACTATAGAAGAATGGCTCTGTGAGTAGTCTTTGGTTTATTTTCATTGTTCTGTTTCCGATATTATCAGAGTGATATTCTTCAGCTTTCCATTCGGATGTACATATTGGATAGAGTATACTCCTTTTGAGAGTTTCTTTATCAATTCATCATGGTTGCATTTCGTTCTGAAAAGTTCTATGCCAGTGATGTCGTTTACGGATATGGTGCATCCTTCAGGAGTTTCAGGAAGTTTGTTTACGCAAATCATTCTTTTATCGTTTGACGGACGGTTTAGTGTGAGGGGAGAACTTTCATTGCCGTAACGGTCTGTAGCAGTAACAGCCCAAAAACGTTTTATACTGCCATCTTTGGTGCTATGGCAGAAACAGCAGGAATTATGTTTCAGGCAAATAATGTTTTTACCGTCATTTGTGTCTACCGGATAAAAGTCAGATGCATATATGCGGTAAGTTACTTCTTCAGTTATTGAAGAATCAGCCTTCTCCCAATTAATCTTCACACTGTCACTGGCGAATGATATTGTGCCGTTTTTCGGCTGTGAAGGAGCAATGCTATCCTGCCACACCATTGGAGGTACGGCAGCCGGATAGGCATAGAATCGGCATTTCAGGCTGTCTGTCAGACCACAAGTGTTTTTCATCAGAAATTCGTTTCTGAAGAAAGCCTGTCCGTCAAGTCTGTTACGTCGGGTGAAATTTATTTGTCTCATTATTTCATTTATGTCCCATTCTTGAGCTCTGAATTTCAGGAAATATACTCCAAGTCCCGGAACCACCCAGCGTCCGTGTTTGCTCTCTTCCCAATCAAGAGCAAAAGGGTAAAACTGGTTGTCGCGGAAATACATCATTGGGAATATGGCATCGTGTATACCTTTTTCCATCCATAATCTGGCATCCTGGTATACGGCATTATAAGCATTCCATCCTTTCGAACTGTAGCGGCGTGTGTCGTTATATTTGCCCACCGGGGCGCTGCTTACTTTTATCCACGGCTTTATGCTTTTTACTTCGTTGTGTATTTTCCTTACTATTGATGTTATGTTGTCTCTGCGCCATTGTGCGCGGTTTTTTCCTTTTCCGTATTTGCTGTACATCTTTCCGTCAGGAAAGTTTTCTCCGTTCTCAGGATATCTGATGTAGTCAAGATGGATACCGTCTATGTCGTAATTGCTTGTTATTTCCTTTGCTATGGCAGCCAGATAGGTAGCGGTTTCTGGATTGCCTGGGTCAAGGTACCATGCATTTTTGAAGTGTATGCACATGGCAGGTTTTTTCTTTACTACAGATTTGCTTCCTAGTAGTCTGACTTGTCTGTTGTTGCCTGCCGGTATACATACTATCCAGGCATGAAGTTCCATGCCTCGTTTGTGGCACTCTTCTATTGCAAATTTCAGAGGGTCGTATCCTGGGTTACGGCCTGTTTTTCCTGTCAGCGACTCTGCAAAGGTCTCATATTTCGAAGGATATATTACGTCGCCTCTCAATCTTGTCTGGAATAAGACTGTGTTGAAGTTGGCTTCTTTAAGCATGTCCAGCTGCTTGCAAAGTTCTTCTTTCTGGCGTTTTATTCCATATTCGGATGTGGCTTTCATGGTGGGCCAGTCTAGCCCTCCGATAGTGGTTATCCATGCAGCTCTTATTTCATATTTGGGGGATGCGAAAGTGTTTGTGAATAATATTATTAATAGGTATATAATTGTGATGATTCTTTGCATATTATTGAGTTTTGCATGCAAAGATAGAAAGAGTTTGCCTAAAATACATCTTTATGATAGTAATATGTGATTTTATGTTTTATTTCTAATTAAATAACATTACTTTTGCAACTCAAGATGATAAAAATCAAACAAATAATATTATGATAACATTCAGTTTAGCTTTAGTATTACTTATCGTAGGTTATCTGGTTTACGGAAAATACGTTGACAAGCTTTTCCAGCCTGATGCATCGCGCAAGACGCCTGCTGTAACTATGGCCGATGGAGTAGATTTTATTCCTCTTCCCACATGGAAGATTTTTATGATTCAGTTTCTAAACATTGCTGGACTGGGTCCTATTTTCGGGGCTATAATGGGAGCACAGTTCGGTACGGCATCGTATCTTTGGATTGTATTCGGTACTATCTTTGCCGGAGCTGTGCATGACTTCTTTTCGGGTGCACTTTCCATACGTAATTCCGGCGAGAGTCTTCCGGAAATTATCGGACGATATCTTGGATTGACCACAAAGAAGGTGGCATGTATATTTACCGTACTGCTTATGATATTGGTAGGTGCGGTGTTTGTGTCCGGACCGGCGGAACTGCTGGCAGGCATGACTCCGGATTATATGGATATGTATTTCTGGATGGTAGTGATATTCGTATATTATATCCTGGCTACAATGCTTCCAATCGACAAAATCATAGGTCGTATATATCCGCTGTTTGCGTTTGCCCTGCTGTTTATGGCCGTTGGAATTCTTGTAATGCTATATGTCAAGTCGCCCGAACTGCCTGAAATGTGGGACGGTTTCGGTACAAAATACGAGAAGAATCCTATCTTCCCTATGATGTTTATCTCTATCGCCTGTGGAGCAATCAGCGGTTTCCATGCCACACAGTCACCTCTGATGGCAAGATGTATGGTCAACGAAAAACACTGTCGCCCTATATTCTATGGTGCTATGGTGACTGAAGGTATAGTGGCTTTGATATGGGCTGCGGCTGCTACATATTTTTTCCATGAAAATGGTATTGTAGACAAGGCTACAGGTATAGCTTATTCCGGTGCAAAAGTGGCTACAGATATTTCAAACCAATGGCTGGGTACTTTCGGTGGGATACTTGCCATATTGGGTATAGTGGCGGCTCCTATCACCAGCGGTGATACTGCACTCCGTTCGGCACGACTTATCGTTGCCGATTTCCTAGGTATCGAACAGCGTAGTATTGCAAAACGTCTGTTGATATGTATTCCTATATTCCTTCTCACAGTGGGACTTCTGGTATTCAGTTTCAGCAATGCTGAAGGATTCAAGATTATCTGGCGATACTTTGCATGGTGTAACCAGACGCTTTCTGTATTTACACTTTGGGCAATAACTGTCTACCTGGTGAAAAATAGGAAAAACTACTGGGTTACTCTCATTCCTGCCTTGTTTATGACATGCGTATGCTCCACATATATATTGATAGCACCTGAAGGTTTCAGTCTTTCGCCTGTTATATCTTACTGGGGAGGAACAGCATGTGTTATAGTGGCTGCGATATGGTTTGTGGTATGGTATAGAAAATCGGTTAAACACTAAAATATAGATAATATGTTAATGACAACGACCAATAATGTGGAAGGCAAGCGTATTCTGCATTATTATGGAATAGTATCTGGTGAGACTATAATTGGCGCAAACATGTTCAGAGATTTGTTTGCAAGTATTCGTGATATCGTAGGCGGACGCGCAGGTTCGTATGAAGAGGTCTTGCGTGAGGCAAAACAGAGTGCAATGAAGGAAATGTGCGATGAGGCTATGCGTCTGGGAGCAAATGCTGTTATAGGAATAGACCTTGATTTTGAAACTGTAGGAGGCAACGGAAGTATGCTTATGGTGACAGCATCAGGTACTGCAGTTTATTTAGAATAAAATTTTACAGGATAGAGATGAAAAAAAGTTTAGTTCTAGTAGCCTTTATGGCATTGCCGGGCTTTATGATGGCCCAAAAGAAGGGTTTTGATTATAAGTTCTATGGTCAGGTTCGTACTGACTTATTTTATAACTCAAGAGCAAACTCGGAAACAGTTGACGGATTGTTCTACATGTATCCTAAAGACATATCTCCTGATGCCGACGGCAAGGATCTTAACAGTTTTGCCAATGGTGGATTCTATACTTTGTATTCACGTCTGGGAATGGATGTAAAAGGTCCTGAGTTGATGGGTAAAATTAAGACATCGGCAAAACTTGAAGTTGATTTCCGCGGTTCGGGAACTTCTTTTTCAATGTTCCGTATGCGACATGTTTACTTTAATCTGGACTGGGGTAAGTCAGCCTTGCTGGTAGGACAGACATGGCATCCTCTTTATGGTGATGTAGCCCCTGACATTCTGAATTTGAATATGGGTGCTCCGTTCCAGCCTTTCAGCCGTGCTCCACAATTGAGATACAGGTTTACTACCAAAGGACTGGTGCTTACGGCTTCGGCTATATGGCAGTCGCAGTATCTTTCTGTAGGTCCGGCAAATAATGTTCCTGGTACTACAGCAACAGTGAAAAGCCAGAATTTCATAAAGAACAGTTGTGTGCCTGAATTCTATTTTGGAGCCGATTACAGAACATTGGGAATGATTCTTGGTGCAGGAGTACATGTGTCTTCTATGACCCCACGTACACAATCGGAAACTGGAGGTGAAATTTATAGGGTGAACGAACGTATCACAGGTGTTTCAGGTGAGGCTCATGTAAAATATGTAAAAGATAAATTTTCTTTCTCGGCAAAAACATTGTTGAGCTCTAATCTAACAATGACAAGTACTGTGGGAGGATACGGAGTTACACATGTAGATTCTCGTACAGGCGAGCAGGAATATGCTCCATTGCGAGTATCTCACTCGTGGGTAAACATGGTTTATGGAAGTAAGTTGCGTTTTGGAGTTTTTGCAGGTTATCTTAAGAATCTTGGAGCAAAAGAAGATGTCAAGAGTCTTATAGGAACAGGTACCAATCTGGATCAGCTGTCAAGTGCATCAGCCGAGCTTACATATAATATTCCTAACTGGAAATTTGGAGCGGAATATTCATGGACAGGCGCATGGTACGGAGATAATGATTCTAAAGGAAAGGTAGTGGATACTCATCTGGTAAAGAACAACCGTATAGTTTTTACAGCAATGTTTCAGTTCTGATATTTTGATATAGTTGAACGCCTGATAAACATTCACTGGATGTTCATCAGGCGTTCGGATAAAAAAGAAAGGAGACCGAAAAGTCTCCTTTCTTTTTATGGTATAAAATAATCTTCAAATTATTTGTCACCGCGGATAGCTGCGATACCCGGAAGGATCTTACCTTCGATAGCTTCAAGCAAAGCACCACCACCAGTAGAAATGTATGATACCTGGTCAGCCATACCGAACTTGTTGATGCAAGCTACTGAATCACCACCACCGATGAGTGAGAATGCACCTTCTTTGGTAGCTTCAGCGATAGCTTCTGCGATAACCTTAGAACCACCTGCGAAGTTGTCCATTTCGAATACACCTGCAGGACCGTTCCACAAGATAGTCTTAGCACCCTTGATAGCAGCCTTGAATTCTTCGCGAGTCTTAGGACCTGCATCAAGACCCATCCATCCGTCAGGAATGTTTGTATCGTCGCAAACCTGAGTGTTAGCATCATTTGCAAAAGCGTCAGCAGCGATACAGTCGCAACCTAATACAAGGTTAACACCTTTAGCTTTAGCCTTTTCGATGATGTCAAGAGCCAACTGAAGTTTGTCGTCTTCTACCAATGAATTACCAATCTTACCACCTTTAGCCTTAGCGAAAGTAAATGCCATACCACCGCAAAGAATCAGGTTATCAACTTTATCCATCAGGTTTTCGATGATACCGATCTTAGTAGAAACCTTAGAACCACCCATGATAGCAGTGAAAGGACGTTTGATGTCTTTCAATACGTTGTCAACAGCCTGAACTTCTTTTTCCATCAGGTAGCCCAACATCTTGTGGTCTGCATCAAAGTAGTCAGCGATAACAGCTGTAGAAGCGTGTTTACGGTGAGCTGTACCGAATGCATCCATTACGTAGCAGTCTGCATATGAAGCAAGAGTCTTAGCGAATTCTTTCTGACGAGCTTTCATTTCTTTCTTAGCATCTTCGTAAGCTGGATCTTCTTTTTCGATACCTACTGGCTTACCTTCTTCTTCAGGATAGAAACGAAGGTTTTCAAGCAAAAGAACTTCACCTGATTTAAGAGCTGCAGCAGCTTCAGAAGCTTTAGCACAGTCTGGAGCGAATTTTACTTCAACACCAAGAGCTGCAGAAACAGCGTCAACAATCTGGCTCAAAGAATATTTAGCGTTTACTTTGCCTTTTGGTTTACCCATGTGTGACATGATGATCAAAGCACCACCGTCAGCAAGGATTTTTTTCAATGTAGGAAGGGCACCGCGAATACGAGTGTCGTCTGTGATTTTACCTTCTTCATTCAAAGGCACGTTGAAGTCAACGCGAACGATTGCCTTTTTACCAGCAAAGTTGAATTTGTCAATTGTCATCATAATCGTAATATTTTAATTAAAGAGTTTTTTCTTTATTTCTTAGACGCTCGCAAAGTTAAGAAAAAAATATTACAGAAGATAAAATGTGATAATTATTTTCGTGGGGATGATAATTTCACATTGTTCTATTTCAAGATTTTGTCAATATCTGTTCTTGTCTGCATTAAATCTGTAACCTATACCTATCATTAGGTTATTGGGATTCTTGAATTTATACAGTTGGTAGCCTACATGCAGAAAAACGTTTCTTGTTATGTCTGTTTTGAGAACGAATGTTTGGTAAAAGGAGTTGGTGTCGGCACCACGACATATAAAGTTCTTTCCTATACCAAGGTTGATAGAGAATATGGGCATGACTATTTCTGCTCTAGCCGACAAACCTAGTGAAAATTGTTCTATAAATGGCGGCCGGAAGAATTTTATGTCATCGGTTGGAGTATCAGTGTTGGCTACATGGTCGGTGATATTTGCACTCTCGTCGTATTGGGCATCGAGAGACAATCCGGCACGGAAATATTTGTTGAAGTTGTACATTGGGCTGAAGTTTATTCCTGCCACTGCAAAATTTCCTGGTATTAGCATGCCGGAACCGTCTTGCCATACTATACCTTTCTTTTTTGTTGCACCATATATTATCAAGTCATAATTAATGTATGGCTTGAATCCATATTTGGGTATAACGGCCAATCTGTTTTTGTTGTAGATTTTTGAGTTAGGGTCATCTTGAGGACACCACATAAGTCCGATACGTCCGTCGAGTGTGTTTACACCATAGTTAGGATAACTGGTGTTTCCGTTGGAATAATGCGATAGACCTATACCTGCCCTAAATGAAACTTCTTTTGTTATCTGCCAGTTCAGCAAGAAACCTAAATTTATATATGCGTTTGCCTTTGAACCAACTATTGTGTTATATGGATTTTTTTCGGCATCGTATTCTTTCCAACCAAATGATGCACCGAAATTCCATTCATAATCTAATGAAATATTTTTGGTAATAGATGCTATTCTGGAAGTCTGGAACACATATACAGCTAAAGGGTTTCCAACTTCTTTCCGGTTATAAAAAGTGTTGTATCCTATTCCTATACCTTGAACAGTATTAGGATACATTTTGCCCATATAACTGTCAGGACCAAACTTGAATCCATATTTAATATGCCCTGACAGGTTTGTGCGTATTGGAGATTCTGCCATATTTTCTCCTTTGAAGAAACCTTTTGTAGGAAATGTATATGACGGCTTGAAGTCTAAACCTATTACGTGTATTATTTTTCGGGAGATACTGTCCTGTTCACTTGCGTATATACTTATTGCAGAAAAGCATAACACTAACAGAGATGGTATATATCTTTTCATATTTGTTTTATCATCTAATTGGGGTGTATTATCAGATAGTCATAGGGGTCCATACTGTAAAGTCTTCCTGTAAAGATGTATTTTTCTCCAGTTTTGTGGTTTGAAGTATGTATTTTATAGTTTACATGAAATTCTTCTATGTTATTATATATCTCTATATTCTTCATTTCCCCCGGGTTGATAGTATCTTTAACAACGAGATCCTTATCAAGTTTTCCTGTCCAGAAACTTTGATTACTCAATCCGAATGTTACCTTAGTGTTCTGTATAACAGGTTTTCCGTCTACGATGTCAGGTATAGTTATTTCTGCTAATTGACTACCTAGAAACCTGTCAGCATTTGAGAATGTGTCATAGTCGTCCGGGTGAAATTCAATTCTTCTTTTTGCGTTTTTGAATGGATAGAAACTTAATATCACTGGCCTGCTGGCATTAGTATTGTCTACTGTCATACCTTCAACCTGTTCTGCGGGTAACTTGCTATAGTAGAAATCATTTTCGAAATCATACTCCACTTTGTCAACGACGAATTTATTTGTAGGCTTTAGTGACACGTTTATGGTTTTGCGGACGTACTTGTTTCCTACTTCTATACTGAGACTGAGAGGGGAGTTGTTTAGGTTCTTGTCACAAAAGATTTCCATCTCATGACTGTTTCTTTTTTCGATACGGAAATAGCAATATGTATCTTTGTAGGAAATAATTGCATTTTCTCCATTTTCCAATGGGAGATAGTCTTTTTTTGTGATTCCGTCAAGTTCAAATATTTCCAGAAGCATGGATTTTGTGCTGTAGATATTCAGTATATCCCAATCTTCTGTATTAAAATACAGTTTATATGGTTTGTCGCTTTCCACTTTACAAGTATCAGGAATATCCGTGATAAAATCTTCAATAAAGATGCCGGAATTGCAGCTTCCCAATAATATTGTTATTAAAATGGATAAAAGTATTATTCTATTTCTCATGATTATCAGTACGTAGCCTGATGTTGACTACATTAAAATTCTTCTTTATAAATAACTTTGAACGGTAAAATCTGGAAAACTCTTCTGTCTGCTGTAGTAAGTTCCAGTTTGTATGAAATGGAACTACCGTTTCCTCTTTCTATTAATGACAATAATGTTTCTTTAGGAAAAAGTTCTTTCAGATAAGTCTGCCGTTATTCAAATGTATAAGCCTTGCTTTTTTGTCTGTATCTACAACGAGCATGTATGAACGGTTATAATGACTTATAATACTTCCGGCATATCCATCACGGGTGGTAGTTTCTATACTTGAGCTTTCATAGCTTAGTGGCCTGTTTTCAGATGGCTCAATGAATTTCATGTTCTTGTTGAATACCACTTCGCTATATTCCAAGTCGTATATATCTGTTCCTTTGGGTTCCATTTTCTCATCTGTGGAGAAAAGACTGAATTCAAAATGTCTGAATCTGTCGGATACAGTTATGTAGGCTCCGTTAGTAAGCAATTTTATTTTGACATTGTCACCATCGCATGTTATTTCGCACGATTCCTCGTTTATAGCTTTTACCGAATACCTGTCGTTGTACGAAATAACGTCGAATTCAAATTCATTACCGGAAATGATATTGACTTCGTCATTAATAGATGTAGTCAGACTTTTTATATTTGACAAATCTGCAGGATAAGCGTTCTGTACTTGTGTCAGTTCTTCACTACTCATACGTTTGTATGTGGAATAACCGTAAATTTTTATTCCATCTGCACGAACACCAAGATAATCAATGATTTTCATAATGTCTCCTTTTAAAGAAACAATATGCATTACCAAATGGTCGTTTTGACTTATCCTATTACCGTCCTCGTAATCATAAGCGTATGTATAATATCCATGAACAGGAAAAGCATCTACATACATGTATTCCTTGAGTGATGAGGATGATTCAAAATAATACTGGCTTGGTCCTCCGCCAATCAAGTCTTCATAATAGTCTTCCGGTGAGCATTTACCGTCACTGCCTATCTCATGTGTAATAATGTGTTTCCAACCATATCCTACCACTGACGATTCAAAATCTTCTATTGAAATCTTTTTTACATCAGGCATATAACATTCTCCTTTTTCGTTGAAAGAAAATGTAGGATAAACATCTTCTTTGTTGCAACTAGCAAAAGAAACAGCAAATAAAAGTGCTATAATGAATGGGTAAAGTTTCATTGTTCTCATATGCTTTGGTTTTTATATTTACACAAATATAGTATAATGCTCACAATAAAGATTCCGCTTACCTCTTTTCTTGTTTCTTTCTAAACATATGTTTATTCTTTCATTCCAGTAACCTGCTTTTTTCTTATTCTACTCAAATGTATTGGGGTTATTTTCAGGTATGAGGCTATTTCTTTTAATGGTATCAGCTGGATAATATCCGGGTATTGTTTCAGAAGCCGTATATATCTTTCTTCTGGTGTGTAACGGTATAAATTGATGTATCTGATATATACTTGATTGAACAATTGCTCGGTTGCATTACGTGCCAGTCTTTGTCCTTTTACAGTATCATCATACTCGTGGTTTATAATGTCTGAATGACAGAAAAGAATTTTACAATCTGTTACTGCCTGAATACTGATTTCAGCTTTCATACCATAAAGACAGAAAGGATAATCGGCAACAAATTCTCCTGGGAAAGAGAAACCTATATTGTATTCTTTTCCTTCGGCTACATTCCTGCAGGTGTATTTTACGATTCCCGATTCAAGTAATCCGCAATACGGAAATATTTCCCCTTCTTTTTGTATATATTCATTTTTCCGGTATTGACGCAATTCTCCTTTATTCTTACATAAGTTCATGTAGAAATCAGCGTCAATTCCTGTCATGTATGTATTGAAGTTAGACATTGTTTTAGTCGTGTTTAGATTATAACCGAATATAAAGGTAGCTATTAATTTTCAGACAATGTCTTTTTTATGAATTATTCTGATATAATATATATTGTTTACTTACTGTTTGCTGTTTTCTTTAATATTTTAAAGCTATTTTATGTTGTAACTTGCTACGACGGCCTTTACGCCGGCTTCAGGATATTTTTCCTGGTAATATTGGGTTAAATCTTTGTAGAACCATGGGACAGGTGCTGGACCATAGGATTTGCTTTTTGAAGGACTGCAGATTAGAACATCATATTTTATTGTATTCTCATCGTTATCAGGGTTATTCCCCATGATGAAAGTCCACTCCATAAATCCCTGAATAGTTCCTTCAGGCTTTAAGTTTATATATGATTCCGGTATATTGGCGGATTCTTTATTTTCTTTTTTTATGAAGCCAAGCATGGTTATTTCCTTATTGTCATTTATCAGGAACCATCTTGTCCATTTATTGTCTATATAGCAATGAAGACCGTTGAAAGTAATCATAGGATTTGAATTTAAATCTTCCTCTATAGCAGGTTTATCTTCTGCATCAATATAATACCTGAAGTTCTCATCAATGGTTTTACAATATTCCGTGTAGTACCAGTCTGGAATAAAGTTATTTGGAATGTCCTCCGATACCTTTTCTTCTTTCGAAACCAATTCTATGAGTTTGTATTCTGTCCATGCAGGTTCTCCCATACTGTGGTCAAGATAGTTTGTTTCGCTTATACGTAATGTGTATTCATATCCGGTTTCGTAATTAAATCCGTCTATATATCCAAGCTGTTCCCATCTTGTAGAGTGCTCCTTTTGTACTGCGTATACTTCTGACACATAGTTGTCTCCGCATGAAGATAAAAGTCCGATAGCTTTTTGTGATGCTACTGTTATAGTATATTCTTTGTATCCGGTTATTTTTCTACCTTCTTCCTTGCTGCATCCAGTCATTCCTATTATTAATAAGAATGATGCAATAATCCATTGTATAACTCTTGTTTTCATAACTGATTTTGATGGTTTAATACAAAAATAGCTATTTGAGAATTGAAAATCAACGGAAAGAATCTCTTTTTTAGTGACTGAACTTCTATTTTAAACATATGTTTATCGGATACATAAAATATAGCATTATATTATTCTGGTTTTTATTGTAAGAATACGGGGGATATAAAAGACGAAAAGCCCGGAAAATAGTCCGGGCTTTTAAGCATATCCTTTTATAAATATTATCTGTTTTATGGTTAGATAGACATATATTCAAAAGACTTTTTCATAATTATCAGAAATTGTAATTCAAGCTAAGGCCAAAAACCTTGTTGGTACGACTGTATATGTTTGTTCCTGCTGTACCTGTATTGTAATAGTTGTCAGAAACTTTAGTGTAGTCGCTGTAGTTGGTCCAGAAGTATGCGATATCCATGTTCAATGATTCGCTCAGGTGTATTCTTGCACCGAATCCAAGTGAGTATGAATCACAGTAGAAACTGTTGTCTGTCTGGAAGTCGTCACTAAGTCCGTAATTTGTTTTCTGGAAACCTCCACTGATAGTAAGTCTCTTGATTACATCCCATTCTATTCCGGCAAGATATTCGTGTGTACCGTGTTTAAGAGTTTTCTGTCTGTCCGAAGCCATTCCTGCGTTTTTGTCATCAAAGAAATGATACTCTACAGAAGCACGCAAATTTGGTAGAAATTCATATCCGGCAGCAACTGAAAGCATAGCAGGAATGTCGCTTGGAGTATTTACTCCCTCTTTATAATCAGCCAGATATGCTTCGTCAACATTGAACAGTTCCATTTCGCTTGAAACATTTTCTATATTCAGATTCGCTTTGAATTCATACTTTAAACCAATGTTCAATTTGTTCAACTTAAAGTCTGCACCGATAATAGGTGTTATTCCCCATCCTTTCTGATCGCATTTAAGTTTGATATCTGCTATTGTTGCATTCTGCAGCCCCATTGCAGGTGCCATTGCTGCGTATTGTTCGTTCAGTGAAGCGTTGAGATATCCTTCATATCCTCCGGTCATGTAGTTCATTCTACCTCCTGCATAAACAGACATCCAATCATTTATTTTATATCCGAATCCCAACTGAACTCCGTAAATATACTGCTTTCCGTCCATTGCAGAGTTGATGCTATACATGGATGGTTTGACCATACCTTGCGTTTTGTTTTGGATTAATCCGGTGGCAAGTGCATTGAACATAGGCAGTCCGTTGCTGAATGATGCTTTTCCACCACCTCCGGTTATTGCAAATCCTGCAGATATAGTCCAGTCTCCTTTTTTGTAGACTCCGTGAAACGAAGGTATAATAGGTGCTGATGCTGTTCCTTCATAATTTTGTGTAGTGCTCTGTCCGTCAAGGGTCCATAATCCTGACGTAGCATTTATTTCTCTAGTCTGGTATGCGCTCTGTCCTGTAAGAGACAAATGAAAGCCATCTTTCTCCAAAAAAGATAATCCTGCAGGGTTACTGTAAACTCCATCTACATCTATTGATGCTCCACGAGCAGCCATTCTTAAAAATGCTGCATGCTGGTTAGTGTTTGTAAGATAATCTCCTGCGAAAGTTGTGTTTGAAACGATAAGCGCTGTTGCGCTCATGAGTAGTAATTTGTTCATTTGGTTATAAAAATTAGTTATTGGGCTGCAAAGATATTGCATTTGTTCTGTGTGGCCAAGTATTTGACTCTAAAAATGGAATGATTTGATATAAATGAAACAGTTTTATGTGAAACTATATTGCGATATTGGGGGCGATTTTAATCATAAATATATATTATATAGTTTGTGGGTTGTTATGGATTGAAAAGTCTTTTTTGTATCTTTGCTGCATATTTATAAATATAGAATAAATACCTTGTATGACTATGTATTCCAATAAAGAAATCTGGCGCGTCACTTATCCTATACTTCTTGGGTTGCTTGCCCAAAATATAATCAATGTAACAGATACTGCTTTCCTAGGACACGTAGGCGAAGTGGCTCTTGGTGCTGCTGCAATGGGAGGGCTTCTATATATATGTGTTTATACTGTAGCATTCGGTTTCAGTATAGGTTCGCAGATACTTATTGCTCGCCGTAACGGTGAAGGAAACTATCGCGATGTGGGTCCTGTGATGATGCAGGGAAGCATGTTCAGTTTTTCTATGGCTGCTGTGCTGGCAGTGGCAATGTATGCCTTTGCAGGTCCGCTCATACGTATGCTTATAACTTCTGATACTATCTACGAAGCAACATATCAGTTCTTTACATGGCGTATTTGGGGATTTCTGTTTGCCTTTCTCAACGTAATGTTTCGTGCTTTTTATATAGGAATTACAAATACAAAAGTATTGACACTCAGTTCTGTGGTAATGGCTCTTGTGAATGTAGTACTAGATTATGGTCTGGTATTTGGCGAGCTGGGACTGCCACAAATGGGGGTTAGGGGAGCAGCCCTTGCATCTGTAATAGCTGAGGCTTCATCGCTTGTATTCTTCCTCATATATACATATTTCAGGGTTGATCTTGGAAAATACGGTTTCAGGCGTGCCATCAGAATTGATTTCGGAATGGTGGGTAGAATATTGCAGATATCATCATTCACGATGGTACAATATTTCCTTGCTATGGCTATATGGTTTGTGTTCTTTATGGCACTGGAGCGTCTCGGTCAGAGAGAACTGGCTATTGCAAACATAGTGCGAAGTGTATATATAGTTCTGCTTATTCCTGTCCAGGCATTGGCCACTACTGCAAATACTCTTGTTAGTAATCTCATAGGCGCAGGAGGAACAGATAAAGTTGTATCATTACTTCACCGAATAGCGGGTATATCATTTCTGATTATGATAGTATGTGTAGTACTGACAGTTCTCTTCCCTAATCCTATTCTTTCCATTTATACTGGAGATGCAAGTTTGGTTTATGATTCAATACCTGCGCTTTATGTAGTGTGTGCATCTATGCTTATTGCGGCATTGG
>artificially_reared_1__coassemble_329_pt1 | contig 16127 bp, 10 predicted proteins | sample artificially_reared_1__metabat2_low_PE_002 | metagenome-assembled genome bin artificially_reared_1 | reverse complement strand
CAAAGATACTGGTCGAAGAGGTTGCAGAAAATACGTGGTTTACCGGAAGCTTACGTACATATATTTAATGTGAAACTTTTGATGAGTATATGCTCTGAGAATCATTATATTATAAAAAAATAAGAAAGTCCTGTTCCATCTGTTGCAGGCAGAAAGGAGCAGGACTAATGTTACTATATTGGCAGATAGTATTTTCTCAGGTAATGTTTTGTACTAACAATCTGTTTAAAACTGTGTCAGTTGATAACGCGACTACGAACACATGTGTGATAGATTGTTTAGCTACTTTTTGAATGATATTTATACAGGAATATGCGTTTGTCATGAAATGTTTTATGACAGATATTGCATAAACATATGACATAAATAAAGTCATTCGGTAAGTCTCTCACCACGTAAAAAATATTAATAAAAAATATATGTATCCATCATATCCTTTCCTCGAGAATATGTGGTTTGATTTGTAGCTTTGCAGGTCTTCTGACTTACTCCGAATCGCTTACCTTCCCGTCCGTATTGCAGACAGTGGTCTCAGATAATCAAGCAATCCTTTTGGCTTGGAGCTTACAGCAGCGGGACTGTCCGGGATTTACACCCGATTCCCTTTTCATCCTCAGCCTGTGTAGAGGCATATTGGAACAAAACTATACAAATGTATGTAAAATATCTGACAATATAAAATATGATAAAGTAAAATTGTAGCAATCGGTTATTATGATACATATACAATCTTGAGATATCAAATTCATATATTACAGTGGCATAATGCTCAATATAATATAAATCCGGCTATACCACAAAGTATAATAAGAAGTATGGGGTTTACTTTGTATTTGTGTGAAGCTAAAAAAACAAATGAGAAAATAGCTATGCTTGTAACTATATCATAGATTTCAGTACCGAAATTCTCGCCGTTCATAAGTACAAGGGCTGCTGATGCCAGCAAACCTACTACTCCTGGACGTAGACCGTCGAACACAGAAGCTACAACGGGATGTTTTTGATATTTCAGGAAAAACTTACTTATGAGTATCATAAGTATGAATGATGGTAGTACTACAGATAAAGTTGCTACTATAGATCCCAATATACCTACCGCATGAGAATATCCGGCATTTACCACGGCTGTGTAGCCAACATATGTAGCGGAATTGATACCTATCGGTCCTGGTGTCATCTGGCTGATTGCTACTATATCTGTAAATTCGGATGAACTAAGCCAGTCATGGCGTGTCACTACTTCACCTTGTATCATAGACAGCATGGCATAGCCTCCACCAAAACCGAAGAGACCTATTTTAAAGAATGTGTAGAATAGTTGTAAAAAAATCATTTTCTTGATGTGTCTTTTTTATTGTTTTGTTTTTCTTGTGTAACGTCCGTAAATGTATCCACCTAATCCGGAAAGTATAATTATGTATATAGGTGAGAATCCTAAAAGCCATATCAGCAATGCTGATACTACAGGAATCCAGATGTTGTATCTGTTGATGCGTGCGGTTTTGGCCATTTTGAAGGTTGGTGCTGCTATAAGTGCAACTACTCCAGGACGTATACCTTTGAATATTCGTTCTACTGGTTCCAAATGTTGGAATTGTCTGAAAAAAAGTGCGATGGCAAGTATTATCAGAAATGAAGGCATAATTGTCCCGAAAGCCATGAAGAAAGCTCCCCAGAACTTTCGTAACTTGTACCCTATGAATATTGCTATATTTACGGCAAAAATTCCTGGTACCGTTTGCGATAGTGCCATAAGATCCAAAAACTCTTCTTTCTTTATCCATTTTCTTTTATCCACTATTTCTGCTTCTATCAGTGGGATCATGGCATATCCACCTCCTACTGTAAATAGTCCTATTCGGAAGAATATTGTAAAATATTTCAGGTAGAGCATTTGTTTTTTATAATAAATAATTAATAATTGAATGTCATGAAACTAGTAAATATTAATAGTGTTGGTTATGGGCTTTTCATCTTTCTTACTTTTCGTTATTAATAGACTTAATATAGTCTCTTGGCGGTATACCATAATATTTTTTGAATGTATCGGCAAAATATTTTGGATCGGCAAATCCGAGTTTGTCTGAAACTTCTGAAACCGTATATTCTTGTGTTTTCAGAAGAATGGCCGCCTCTTTCATTCGTATATTTCTGATAAGTTCTGCAGGAGGTTCACCTGTCAAGGCCTTTATCTTGTTATAGAAGCTGGTTCGGCTCATGTTTACTGATGCACACAATGTATCAACGTTGAGACCATTTCCAAGACCTTCTTTGATAAGTTCTGTTACTTTCCTGATGAATTCCTCGTCAAGTGAAGAATTCATTTCCGGAATATCTTTTTCTGCAGTGATTTTATCATCTTCCTGATTATCTTTCTTTTGTTCTGGTAGTGAAACTATGAGTTCCTGAAGTCTTTTTCTTATAAGGTCCCTATTTTCCAAAACATTACTGATGTTGGCTTTCAGTAGTGTAATATCAAAGGGTTTTACTATATATAGGTCTGCTTTAGTCTTCAGTCCGTCTATTATATCTTTTTTCTCTCCTAAAGCTGTAAGCATAATGAATGGAATATGGCTTGTAGCCATATTTCCTTTTACGGCTTTGCAAAGCTCATGACCGTTCATGATAGGCATCATAACGTCTGAGATGATAAGATCAGGTTGTACTTTTCTTATAATATCTAATGCTTCTTTTCCATTTTCAGCATCTGATACATGGTACATGTCTGAAAGAGACTGGATTAGGAACTTTCTTAGTACATCATTATCTTCTACAATCAGTATATGTGGTGCATTTTCAGGAAGATTCTTTTTTGTGGTTTCAATATCATTATGTATTATTCCATCCTGTGATGCTATGGTATATGCCCAGCCGTCTTGAACAGGAGTTTCCTGTATTTCGGTTGTATTGTCGTCACGGTAAATATATTTTGCACTCTTTATAGGAAATGAAAGATGGAAACTAGTTCCAGAGTTCTCCTCGCTTGAGAAAGAAATACGTCCTTCATGATTTTGTATTAGTCGCCATGTAAGTAGCATGCCTATTCCGGAACCTGTTATAAGTTGGTTGGTTGCGTTGTAGCCTCTAAACATGTATTTAAATAACTTTTTTTGGTCTTTCTTAGGAATACCTATACCTGTATCTGCTATATCTATGTTCCAATTTTTTCGGTTATGCGAAGTATTTACGCTTACAGTACCTCCTTTAGGTGTATATTTTAATGCGTTCGAAATCAAATTCCTCAAAATAGAGTCCATCTTGTTCCTGTCAATCCATACTTCCAGTTCATCAAACTCGCTCTTATATTCTAAGGTAACACCCTGTTGCTGAGCATAGTTTCTAAATTGTTGCAGATATTCTTTAAGATATGCATTTAGCATATATTTCCTTACGCTTACTTGCGAACTGTACAGCTCCTCTTTCTGAAAATTCATCAGTTTGTTTGCTAGTTCAGACAGATTATCTGTATTTTGAAGTGCAAGATTTATATTAATAGTTCCTTCCTCGGATAGTTTTTCTTTTTTCAGAATTTCTCCTAAAGGTGCTTTGATAAGTGTAAGTGGTGTACGTATATCGTGGGCAGTGTGAATAAAGAAGTTTATCTTTTCCTGCGAAATACGCCTGTCTTTTTTTATCATTTTGTATCTGTATAGTGAAAAGGCTGCTCCACAAACAAATATAATATATATTATTATAGCCCAAGGTGTGAGCCAGATAGGACTATTTATAATAATACTAATACTTCTTTCCTCAAGTAACTGATTGTTGTCAAGAAGTATAGCTCGTATTCTCAGTTTGTATTCTCCTGGGGAAATATTAGTATATCTTATCATTCCGTTTTCACTCGGTGTGCTCCATTCATCGAAGAATCCTTCCAGTTTCCAGGTATAGTATATGTTCGACGGATTGTCGTAGTTTACAGAAGATACATTTATAGAGAATGTATTTTGGTCATATTCCAGTTCTAGGAGTGAGGTCTCGTTCAACATTTTCTTTAGTGGAGAATCCTTTTCGCCCGGGTACACCGGCCTGTACATTATACTGAGATTGTCTAGTACCATGTGTGATGAGAATCTTTCTGGCAGATGCATGCTGTCTGAGAGGACTATGGCTCCTTCGTTACTTCCTAAAATTATCTCTCCATATCCTGTGTTTACTGCCGCTCCTTGATTGAAGTTATATGTAGCAAGTCCCTGTTCACCAGTCCAGTTTGTAAACATATTCTCTTTTATATTAAAAAGAGATATTCCATTTTCGGTACCCAATATTATGTCTCCAAATTTATTTTCTACTATGCTGTAAATATTGTTTGTTATCAGACTGCAGTTTGCCGTAGTATAATGTCTGACGTTTCCTGATACATTGTCAATTACGAACAACCCGTTTCCGTAAGTACCGACAAATGTATAGTTTCCGTTTTTTGTTATGCATAATGAGTTTATACATCCTGTTTCCTGTTGAGTCTTGAATTTTTCCATTCTTTCATCTTTTTTCAGGAAGATGTATAATCCATTTATAGTACCTATCCATAGTGAGTTTATGTCTCGTTCCTTTATACAAGTAATGGGGTATGTAGTAGGGTATATGCTGGTATGCTTTTTCTTTTCATTATAAGCTCTAAGACTTCTGAAGCCCCCTCCCCAAAGGATATTATCAGAGTCTCTCAGTATACTCCTTATATATTTGTCTGGTGTTTCATCGTCGCTTGCAGCTAGTTTTATTGCGTAGCTGGTATTTCTATTATATTTGTTGATTCTGTATATTCCTGACATATATCCTCCAGCAAGAATTTCTCCTGGTTTATATTCACATAATGATGTAAATATATGATTGTCATTTTTCGAATCTTTGGCATAAGCCGACAGGTAGTTTATCCATTTATTTGCAGAACGGTCATAACAGCTGATACCATTACTGGTGGCATACCATACATCGCCATCAGAATCTGTCATTATGGCGTTTATCCTATTGTCTATAAGTGAGTTACTGTTGTCCATTGAATGTCTTATCCATTCGTAAGGCTGATACTTTTCCGTGTATACAGTAATACCGGTAGGATAAATTACATTCCATATTCTTCCATCGTTGTCAATACATAAATCTTTTATAATACTTCCGTTCATTCTGTTTAGTCTGGAATAGTCTTCAGCTAAAAAACTTTTGAAGGTTTTGTCCTTAAGGTTTAGTTTGTAAACTCCGTCTCCGTCAGTAGCTATCAGAACCTCGTATCCGGAATTTCCATATGGCTTTATTGTATTTATACTGATGTCTGTTAGAATTTTTCCTACATTAAAAAGTTCTGATTTTCTTGTGTCATAAACATATAGTCCGTCTGTCAAGGTGTTTATTACTAGATATTCGGAATCTTTGTGGAAATATACGTAGTCTATCACTCCCAGTTCGTCTAGTATAGCATCTTTTTCCGACAGCTTTTTGTTTATATCAAGTTTTGCTTGGTAAATATGCCTTTTCGATGCCAAAAAATATTCTCCATGATTTTTTGACTCTGTAATGTACGAAATGTTTTCATCTGTAATGTTGGTTATACATTTATAGCTATTTCTCTCAGTGTCGTATATAACAACGTTGTTTTCGCATGCCATCAATATTTCATTTTGTGCTAAACATAATGCTGAAATTGGCAAATCCATATATTGCGGATATACATTTTTCATGTCGAATACAATCTGGAATGAGTCTCTCATTTCATCATATTTGAAAATATATCCATCTTTACCTATTTCCCATAGCTGTTTTTTATCATCTGTAGATAGTAAGTTTAGGTTAGGGAAAAAGTTTACAATATTTCCATCATTCGTAAGTTGATAGTGCTTGAAGTTTTTACCGTCGAATCTGTCTACACCTTTATGGGTAAGAATCCACATATACCCCTGATTTCCCTGACTTATAGAGAGTACACGACGGCTGCTAAGGCCGTCTTTCATATCAATGTATTTGTATATTTGGGTATATATGTTTGATATACAAGAGAAAAGAATTATAAATGTAAGGATAAATCTATAAAACATGGCATTATGAAATTATACAATGCAAATGTCGCTAAAAATGATTGGAAATCAAAATAAAACAAAAAAGGTTTTCCCGATTTTTATTAGGGAAAACCTTTTTTTAGTATTAGTTATAAAGAAGGTCTAAGTCTGCTTATTGAAGTTCTTCTGATAATAGAACTAAATATTTCTGTTCTTTACCTTCTTTTGTATTTTACTTCTTAACTTTCTCTTCCACCCACTTGCGAGCATTTACGAATGCTTCCATCCATGGAGTAATCTGGTCTACACCAAGACGTTCTGCAGGATAATAAGCATTTTCCCATGGGAAACAAGCTCTTTCCAGGTGTGGCATCATTGCAAGATGACGTCCGTCCTGCGATGCGATACCTGCTACACTGTAGTCTGAACCGTTAGGGTTGCCAGGATATTCATCGTATGAATACTTCAGAACCACATTGTAGTGGTCTTCATCATAAGGCAATGAGAACTTACCTTCTCCGTGAGCTACCCAGATACCGAGTTTAGAACCGCTCAATGAGCCGAACATTACACTGCGGTTCATAGGGACTGTCACGCCAAGGAAGTTTGATTCAAACTTGTGAGAGTCATTATGAAGCATCTTGCCTTTCTTCTTGTCTTCTGGAGTGATAAGTCCGAGTTCCATCATCAGCTGGCAACCGTTGCATACACCGAGTGACAAAGTATCCTGGCGTGCGTAGAAGTTATCAAGAGCAGCTTTTGCTTTAGGATTGAACAGGAAGCTACCGGCCCATCCCTTGGCAGAACCAAGAACGTCTGAGTTAGAGAAACCACCGCAGAACACAATCATGTTGATGTCTTCCAGTGTTTCGCGACCACTTACAAGGTCAGTCATTGTTACGTCCTTAACATCGAATCCTGCAAGGTAAAGCATGTATGCCATTTCGCGTTCACCGTTTGTACCCTTTTCGCGGATGATTGCAGCCTTGATACCGCTTGGAGAACGGCGGTCAGGATCAAGTCCGAACTGAGAAAGCTTACCTGTGAACGAAGGAGTGAATGCAAATTCAATAGGTTGCTGTTTGTAATTCTCGAAACGTTTCTTCGCACATCCGTTCATGCTCTGATGACGATCCATCAGATATGAAGTAGAATACCACACATCGCGCAGGTAGTCGATGCCGAACTGGTAAGTAGCGCCATCCTTAGAAACTAGGATATGACGTTCTTCCGAAGGTTTACCAAGTTTCACGAAACCAACGCCTGCATCTTCAAGAATCTTCTTGACTTCAGCTTTGTCCTTATCAGCAACCTGTATAACGATACCTGGGTTTTCTGCGAACAGAATCTTAACGATGTCGTTACATTTAATCTTGTCAAGTTCGATTTCCATACCGCCTTCAGTGTTAGCGAAACACATTTCAAGCAGTGTAGTGATAAGACCACCTGCAGAAATATCGTGACCTGCAAGAATCAGTCCTTTGTTGATAAGTTCCTGAACAGCAAGGAATGCATCGCGGAAATATTCAGGATTCTGTACAGTAGGAACATCGCTTCCAATCTTGTTGAGGCTTTGAGCAAAAGCAGAACCACCAAGACGCAACTCATCGAAACTGAAGTCTATATGATAGAATGTAGATTTTTCCTTGTTAACCATAACAGGAGAAACGACTTTCTTAACATCGCTTACTTCGCCACCAGCAGAAACGATAACTGTTCCCGGGCTGATAATCTTTTCTCCGTTAGGGTATTTCTGAGTCATAGACAATGAGTCCTTACCTGTAGGAACGTTTATCTGAAGTGAACAGCAGAAGTCAGACAAAGCCTTTACAGCTGTATAAAGTCTTGCATCTTCACCTTCCTGTGAGCGGCAAGGCCACATCCAGTTTGCAGAAAGAGAAATGCTGTCCATACCGTCTGCCAATGGAGCCCATACAAGGTTTGTCAAAGCTTCAGAAACAGCAAGAACAGAACCTGCAGCAGGATCAGCAAGAGCAGCTTGAGGAGCATGACCGATAGCAGTTGCTATACCGGCATTTCCGCGATAGTCAAGAGCTACCACACCACAGTCGCTCAATGGCAACTGAAGCTCACCCTGACACTGCTGACGTGCGATTTTACCTGTTACCGAACGGTCAACCTTGTTTGTTAACCAATCCTTACATGCTACAGCTTCGAGCTGAAGAACAGTTCTTACGTATTCGTTCAGTTTTACTGCATCGTATGATACATTTTCATATTTACGTTCTACGGTCTTGTCAACCATATATGTCTTAGGAGAAGAACCGAACATCTGGTCTACAGCCAAGTCGAATGGACGAACGCCATCAGCCTGTTCGAATGCGAAGCGATGGTCGCCTGTAGTTTCACCTACAACATACATAGGAGCACGTTCGCGTTCTGCAATCTTTCTTACGTGGTCAATTGCCTTTTCGTCGATAAGCAATCCCATACGTTCCTGCGATTCGTTTGCGATTATTTCTTTTGCAGAAAGAGTTTCGTCACCGATAGGAAGCTTGTCCATGTGGATAAGACCACCACAATCTTCAACCAACTCTGACAGACAGTTCACATGACCTGCCGAACCGTGGTCGTGGATAGAAACGATTGGGTTTTCATCTTCTTCACAAAGTGAACGAACTACGTTGTAAGCACGCTTCTGCATTTCTGCATTTGCACGCTGTACTGCATTAAGCTCGATACCAGAAGAATAACGTCCTGTTTCAACTGAAGATACAGAACCACCACCAAGGCCGATGCGGTAGTTGTCACCACCAAGCACCACAACTTCGTTACCGGCTTCAGGGCTGCCCTTCAAGCAGTCACGTTGAGTACCGTAACCCACACCACCGGCAAGCATGATAACCTTGTCGTAAGCATACTTCTCGTTGTTTTCCTGATGTTCGAATGTAAGTACAGAACCACAGATAAGTGGCTGGCCAAACTTGTTACCGAAGTCAGAAGCACCGTTTGAAGCCTTGATAAGAATCTGTTCAGGAGTCTGATATAACCATTGGCGTACAGGAAGAATGTTTTCCCATTCGCGACCTTCTTCCGAACGAGGGTAAGAAGTCATGTAAACGGCTGTACCTGCGATAGGCCATGAACCTTTACCGCCACCCATACGGTCACGGATTTCACCACCTGTACCGGTAGATGCACCGTTGAATGGTTCTACAGTAGTAGGGAAGTTGTGAGTTTCTGCTTTAAGCGAGATAACTGTTTTGATATCTTTAATTACGAAATAATCAGAAGTAGAGTGATCTTTCGGAGCGAACTGTTCCACTACAGGACCTTCGGCAAAAGCCACATTATCCTTGTATGCAGATATAATCTTGTTAGGATTTTCGTTAGTTGTCTTTTTGATCATCTGGAAGAGTGATGATTCCATTTCCTGTCCGTCGATGATGAATGTACCACCAAAGATTTTGTGACGGCAGTGTTCAGAGTTGATCTGAGCGAAACCGAACACCTCTGAGTCAGTAAGCTTGCGTCCAAGGTCTTTTTCCACTTTAAGCAGATAGTCCATTTCCTCGCGTGAGAGAGCCAGACCTTCCTGTTCGTTATATTCTTCCAGGTTTTCTATGTAAACGATAGGCTGCGGTTTGATATTTACATCAAATATTTCCTGATTCAAGCCTTTGTACATACGCTGAAGCATAGGGTCATATTCAGCATTTTCGTCTTTTACAGGGAAATATTCTTCTATACGGCGTATACCGCTTATACCCATATTCTGAGTGATTTCTACAGCATTTGTACTCCATGGAGTAATCATTTCTCGACGTGGACCGATGAAACATCCTTTCAGGTTATCTTCAGTCTCGACAGTGGCGTCACTGTAAAGCCAGCATAACTTTTTGATGTCTTCAGCATTCAATTCCTGACTGCATGCAGTTGCAATCACGCTTTTACCGGGTGTTCTGAAAAATAGAATCATAACATTTATATTGTTTTGAGTTTTTAAGTTCCTAAGTTCTGAAATACCAAGTTTATAGACTTTTTTCTTGTTTTAAACAACTGAAAAACTTATAAACTAATTATATAATTATGTTGCAAAGGTACATAAAAGCCCGTTTTTACGAAAGAAAATCTACATGAATTATAGGTACTTTCGCAAAAAAGTGTCATCTTTGCATTATGAATTGGTTAGAGCAAGTTACTATACTGGATTTATTGGTTAAGGGTTTTGTGATTGGGGTAGTGGTTTCGGCACCACTCGGACCCGTTGGCGTGCTTTGTATTCAGCGAACACTGAATAAAGGGCGTTGGTTCGGTTTTGTAACAGGTCTTGGAGCTGCCCTTAGCGATATAGGCTATTCATTGATAACCGGTTATGGTATGAGCTTTATGGACGAGCTTATCATAAAGCATCAGACATTTCTTCAGATTGTAGGTAGTATAATGCTCCTGGCTTTCGGTATATATACATTCCGGAGCAATCCGGTAAAGGCGTTGCGTCCGGTATCGGGTAAACGCGGCTCATATCTTCATAATTTCATCACAGCATTTTTTGTTACGCTGTCCAATCCACTGATTATTTTTCTTTTCGTAGGTCTTTTTGCACGTTTTTCTTTTGTTATGCCGGGAAGTCCTGTCGGTTTTCAGCTGGTAGGATATCTTGCCATTGTGTTAGGTGCTCTGACATGGTGGTTCAGTATCACATATTTTGTCAATAAAGTTCGCAATCATTTCAATGTTCGTGGCATTTGGGTACTTAACCGTGTCATTGGCATTATAGTCATAATAGCATCAATCATTGGTTTAGGACTTGCGTTATTAGGAAATTCAATATATTGATATGTATATTTCTCAACAGTTAAAACAGCAGAATATAGCCGAGTATCTGCTTTATATGTGGCAGATAGAGGATTTGCTTCGTGCGTATCATTTTGACATGGACAGGATAAAGAAAGATATAGTAGACCCTTATCCTGTGACCGACGAACAGAAAGCGACTCTGTTCCAATGGTATAAGGACCTGGCAAATATGATGCATGACGAGGGCGTTATGGAGAAAGGTCATGTACAGATAAACAAGAATATAATAGTTTGGCTTACAGACCTTCATTTGCAGTTACTACGTTCTCCAAAATATCCGTATTATAGTGCTGCATATTATAAAGCTCTTCCTTTTATTGTAGAACTCAGAGCCAAAGGCGCGGATAAGGATGTTCCGGAATTGGAAACCTGTTTCGATGCCATGTATGGTGTGTTAATGTTGAAACTTCAGAAAAAAGAAATAAGCGAGGAAACACAGAAAGCCATTAAAGTGATAAGCGACCTTTTGGCTATTCTTGCCGATTATTATATAAAAGACAAGAAAGGAGAGTTGGAGTTATGAGAAATATCCTCGTGACAGGCTCAAACGGTCAGCTTGGCAGTGAAATGCGTATTCTGTCGGAGGCGTATCCACGGTACAGATACTTTTTTACAGATGTATCAGAACTTGACATCTGCAATGAGCAGGCTGTAATGGATTACGTAATGTCCAACGATATAGATATCATAGTCAATTGTGCGGCATATACTGCTGTAGATAAGGCTGAGGACAATGTGGAATTGTGTAAAATGCTTAACCAGCAGGCTCCAGGATTCCTTGCCAAAGCTGCTAAAGCCAGAAACGGATATTTCATTCAAATATCAACTGATTATGTATTCGACGGAACGTCGCATACACCGTATCGTGAAGATGAAACTACTTGTCCTAACTCTGTTTATGGTGTGACTAAGCTTGGCGGAGAGCAGGAAGCATTTAATTATTGCCCTGAAACAATGGTAATAAGGACAGCGTGGCTATACTCCTCTTTCGGCAATAATTTCGTAAAGACCATGATGCGTTTGGGGAGGGAAAGAGACACACTTGGTGTGATATTCGACCAGATAGGAACCCCTACGTACGCCCGTGACCTTGCTGTAGCAATATTTACAGCCATTGAAAAGGGAATAATTCCGGGGGTATATCATTTCAGCAACGAGGGGGTATGTTCATGGTATGATTTCACTAAGGCAATCCATTCTATTGCAGGTATTCATGGGTGCAAAGTGAAACCTCTGCATACAAAGGATTATCCTACTAAAGCTATACGTCCTCATTATTCAGTGTTAGACAAGACAAAAATAAAGGAAACTTACGGGATTGAGATACCATACTGGATGGACAGTCTCAAGGAATGTATGGAGATATTAATTTCTGAAAATAGTTGACAAGGCTTCAGTTACAAGTTAATTGATAGGCTCGAATTCGGATTGAGGCCTTGTTAACTCGTCAACTTGTTTACTTGTCACCTAACTAAAAGACTTAAAAACTAAAAATAATATATGAATCAGGAAATAGAAAGAAGACGTACGTTTGCCATTATCGCACATCCTGATGCCGGAAAGACATCGTTGACAGAAAAACTGTTGCTTTTCGGAGGTCAGATTCAGGTAGCAGGTGCGGTAAAATCAAACAAAATCAAGAAAACAGCTACATCCGACTGGATGGACATTGAAAAGCAGCGTGGTATTTCCGTTACCACATCCGTGATGGAGTTCGACTATAACGATTATAAGGTTAATATCCTTGATACTCCGGGTCACCAGGATTTTGCCGAAGATACTTATCGTACGCTCACTGCTGTGGACAGTGTTATCATCGTAGTCGATGGTGCGAAAGGTGTGGAAAGCCAGACCAGAAAACTGATGGAAGTGTGTCGTATGCGTAACACTCCGGTTATCATCTTTGTAAACAAGATGGACCGCGAGGCCAAGGACCCTTTCGATTTGCTTGACGAACTTGAGGAAGAACTTGTCATTCAGGTACGTCCCCTAACATGGCCTATTGAGAGTGGACCACGTTTCCGCGGTGTGTATAATATATATGAACAGAAACTTAACCTTTTCCAACCTTCAAAACAGGTAGTAACAGAAAAGGTAGAGGTAGATATCAATACAGAGGAGCTTGACAACCATATCGGTAGTGATTTGGCTGACAAACTTCGTGGCGAACTTGAATTGATTGACGGTGTATATCCAGAATTCAATGTAGAGGAGTATCTTAAAGGTGATGTGGCTCCGGTGTTCTTCGGTTCAGCACTCAATAATTTCGGTGTTCAGGAATTGCTTGACTGTTTCGTTGAGATTGCTCCAAGTCCTCGTCCGGTAACGGCTGTTGAACGTACAGTAAATCCTGATGAGTCTAAGTTTACAGGATTTATCTTCAAGATAACAGCAAATATCGACCCTAACCACCGTTCTTGTGTAGCGTTCTGTAAGGTATGTTCTGGTAAGTTTACCCGCAATACTCCTTATCTGCATGTACGTCATAACAAGACAATGCGTTTTTCTTCGCCTACACAGTTCATGGCACAGCGTAAAACTACAGTAGATGAAGCTTGGGCTGGCGATATTATAGGTTTGCCGGATAACGGTACATTCAAGATTGGTGATACACTGACAGAAGGTGAAAATCTTCACTTCAAAGGTCTTCCAAGCTTCTCTCCTGAGATGTTCAAGTATATCGAGAATGCAGACCCGATGAAGACAAAGCAGCTCAACAAAGGTATCGACCAGCTTATGGACGAAGGTGTGGCGCAGCTTTTTGTCAATCAGTTCAATGGTCGCAAGATTATCGGTACTGTAGGTCAGTTGCAGTTTGAGGTTATCCAGTACCGTCTTGAAAATGAGTATAATGCCAAATGTCGCTGGGAGCCTGTAAGTCTTTACAAGGCGTGCTGGATTGAAAGTGATGATCCTGAAGAACTTGAAGCATTCAAGAAACGCAAGTATCAGTATATGGCAAAGGACCGCGATGGAAGAGACGTATTTCTTGCCGACAGTGGATATGTGCTACAGATGGCTCAGATGGACTTCAAACACATAAAGTTCCACTTTACTTCTGAATTCTGATAAAGATTTTAATATAGGAGAGCCGCTCTTGAAGCGGCTTTTTTTATGCTCTCCTTGTGAGTAATTTTTACCTATAAACAATCCCGTTCCACAATATTGTGTGTAAAATTACACATTTATATTTATCAGCTTATAATGGTGTTCTTGGCTTTAAGGTGTTGATTATTAGTTGATTGTGCGGTTGTATGCTTTTCTTGTATGCGCTTTGCATTTAATTAAGCGAAGGCTAAATTAATTGTTTAACGTTTAAAACTATTGGATTATGAAAAGAGTATTTTTTGCATTAGCATTGGTAATGGGATTAGGAAAAACAGTTGCATTCGCTTCAAGTCTTTCATCACCTGAAATTACTGCAGTAACAAACGTAAACGATTTTACACCAATCGAAATCAAGGACTTGCCTAAAGCTGTTCAGGATGCGTTGGCAAAGAGTTATAAGGACTTTACTGTCAAAGCAGCAGCGGTTGAAGCTGCCGAAGACGGGACTTCTGTTTATCAGATAACACTGGTTAATACTGAAGGTGAAGAGTCGGTTGTGTCGTTTAATGAAAAAGGTGAGATACTTGAATAATAGCTTAGACTCTTTATGAAAAAACTCCTTGACGTTTTAGATAAAACGAGCTGTCGTTTTGAACAAAACGTCAAGGAGTTTTTTTGTTACGATATTAGTATAAAAAAAGCACCTCAAAATGAGATGCTTATTTCCTTTTATAAAAGATTGTTGTTTTTTCTACTCCGTATTTATTATTTCTTTATACGGTTGTAACGGCTCATGAACTTATCAACACGTCCAGCTGTGTCAACCAACTTAGATTTACCAGTGTAGAACGGATGAGAAGTACTAGAAATTTCCAACTTTACCAATGGGTAAGTTTCACCTTCGAATTCAATTGTGTCTTTTGTAGCACAAGTTGAACGAGAAAGAAACATATCACCGTTTGACATGTCTTTAAATACTACCGGACGGTAGTTTTCTGGATGGATTCCTTTTTTCATTTCAGTATATACTTTATTATTATTGTTTTTTTGACTAGTTGGTAACACTTAGTCGTGTGTAATGGTCTATTTCGGGTTGCAAAGATATACTTTTTATTTTAAATGGAAAAACTTTGTGGTTGATTTTTTGTAAAATTCTTTTTCTATAATGCTTGTATATAAATATAATGTATTTGTTTTCTTTTTTCTTTGATAGAAATATGCTACTTGCAATATCTACATTGCATAATGTGTGCGTATGCTGAAAATAATAGGATAAATAGCTTTGTATGTAATGTTATTTCTGTAATTTTTCTTTTAAAATGTATAGCGGAAATATATAAATTGCTATTTTTGCAATGGAATTTAATCACTAACATTATAAATAGTAAAAAACAATGGTTAATTACAAAGACTTAGGCTTGGTGAACACTAGAGATATGTTTGCCAGAGCAATCAAAGGTGGATATGCAATCCCTGCTTTCAACTTCAATAATATGGAACAGATGCAGGCTATCATCAAGGCTGCAGTTGAAACAAAATCACCTGTTATCCTTCAGGTTTCTAAAGGTGCTCGTCAGTATGCTAATGCTACTTTGTTGCGTTACATGGCTCAGGGTGCTGTAGAATATGCAAAAGAATTGGGTTGTGAACATCCTGAAATCGTTCTTCACCTTGACCACGGAGATACATTCGAAACTTGCAAGAGCTGTATCGACTCTGGTTTCTCTTCAGTAATGATCGACGGTTCTCACCTTCCATACGAAGAAAACGTTGCTTTGACTAAGAAAGTTGTTGACTATGCTCACCAGTTTGATGTAACTGTAGAAGGTGAATTGGGTGTATTGGCAGGTGTTGAAGATGAAGTTTCTTCTGACCATCACACTTACACTAACCCTGAAGAAGTTATCGACTTCGCTACTCGTACAGGTTGCGACTCTTTGGCTATCTCAATCGGTACTTCTCACGGTGCATACAAATTTACTCCAGAACAGTGCCATGTAGATCCTGAAACTGGCCGTTTGGTTCCTCCTCCATTGGCATTCGATGTATTGGATGCAGTTATGGAAAAACTTCCAGGATTCCCTATCGTTCTTCACGGTTCTTCATCAGTTCCTCAGGAAGAAGTTGATACTATCAACAAATATGGTGGTGCTTTGAAAGCTGCTGTAGGTATTCCAGAAGAACAGTTGCGTAAAGCTGCTAAATCTGCAGTTTGCAAAATCAACATCGACTCAGACTCTCGTTTGGCTATGACTGCTGCTATCCGTA
>artificially_reared_1__coassemble_325_pt1 | contig 16328 bp, 13 predicted proteins | sample artificially_reared_1__metabat2_low_PE_002 | metagenome-assembled genome bin artificially_reared_1 | reverse complement strand
CGCATTGCTCCATTGTTTACAGATGATTTTTGGGTGACACGTTGACGAAGTCAGGTGTCATGGCATCCTATGAAACTCACTATTCACAAACCTATATTCCCGAAATGTAAAGGTCCTGAAAATATCAAGGAACTTATGGAAGAATCGTATAAGGTAATAGAGAGTGCGTTACCTGAAGAGTATAAAGGAAAAGTAGACAATCCTGACCAATAAATCCGTAAGCATAAAAACAGCTCCGGCATAAGGAAACAAATTCCAATATGCCGGAGCTGTTTTTTTATTGTATTATATCAATCTGAATTGATTACCATTCCACGAACTTGCCGCGTGCCCTACGGTCTGCAAGGATTTCTTTCAAACGTTTGTTCTTCTCTTTAGCAATGAATTTACGTCCGAAGATGTTAGGAATGGCAACTCCAAGGGAGATACACAATATCACCATACCCGAAGTAATACCGCTCTGTATAGCTTTCATCAAGACTGAAATCTGTTCAGGCGATTCCACATTCATATTTATGATACCGAAAAGCATACGGTACATAAGTACTCCAGGAATCATAGGAATAACAGAAGGGATAGTCAGTACGTGGTTTGGACAGTGGAACCAGTGTACAGCCTTGATAGCTATAAGACTCACCAGTACAGAACCGGCAAATGATCCTATCACAAGACCCATATCGAGACCTATATTGTCTGTACTTGGACCTAGATTTACGAAGTTACGAGTACAAACAGCTATTATACCTCCTATGGCAACAACCCACAACAGGCGGCGCGGTATATTGAATATCATAGAGAATCCCATTGCAGAAATGGCTGCTGCTATCGCGTATTCGAAATAATTGTGATGAGGAACCATGCTGATAGTCGGGAAGAAGTTTTCGATGTGACAAATCTTAACGGCAAATGCGATACCGAAAGCCATTGCAGAAACCATAAGCAGAGTATTGACAGCTCTGACAACACCAACCTGGATATAATTGTCGAGCATATCATCGACAAAGTTTATCAAAGGAACACCCGGTACGATAAACAGCGCACACGCCAAAAGCGGATGCCAAGGTGTTGAAGTCCATGAATCAGGCAATAAAGTTGAAGCCCAGGCTATCATAGTTGAAATAAATGCGGCAATGGCAATACCCATATAATGGTTGAGTCCCGATTCGTTACAGTGAGCACGAACTCTCATACCTATGATGGCCGCTATTGAAGCATAGAGAAATGCCACCCAGTCGCATCCGAACTGAATACAGAATCCACCGCAGGCAAATCCGGCACCGATAGCAACCTGCCAAGGAGTATAATTACGCTTGCGTTTGCGTATCTCCTCCAGTTCAGCCTCGTATTGGTCGAGTGTATAATCATTCTCTATGGCACGCCACGACAATTTACTTACTGCAGAAATAGCCGTCATATTAACTCCATGACCTTCTATTCTCTGAAACTTGGTGAAAGAATAATCGCCGTCACTGACATTTACCATAAGCATGGTAAAGCTGACGTTGATGTGAAGTTTTTCTTCCGGAATACCTAGGAAAGCGGCAGTACGCTTCATGTTTCTCACAACACGGTTGGTGTCGGCAAGACTCTCAACCAAAAGTTTTCCGGTACGTAGAAGTAAATCTACACGTCGATGAAGCAACAGTTCATCGTGTACTTTTTCTGTCGTCTGAAGATGTTCCATATAGTCAAGTTTTGTTTTCCGGCTGCAAAGGTATTAATTATTCCTATTTTATGTGTATCTTTGCAATGCAATATTGTACAAAAAAATACCGGGATTTGATAAGGAACAGAAAAATCACATATCGTTTCCACAGTTTTGTGGAAAAATTACACACCTTTTAATAACAGAAACTACTTAACAAAACAACTTAAATAGTTTATTTTCAAAAAGATAGGTCTTCCTATGCAACTATGGCACATGGATTGCCCTAAATTTAACGGCATCTAAAATATTAACAGATTAGTATATGAAACGATTTTTGACAAAGAAGGACTTGAAGTTCAAGAAGAAACAAGCCATTTACGCATGCATCTGCATTATCTTAGTAGTAGGTCTTTATTTTATCTTCAACAGGAAAGAAAAACCTGTCATTGAAAGACCTATAGTATGTGTGCAACCTGTTGTACAGGAGAATGTTGAAATCTATGGAGACTATGTAGGACGAATCAGAGCGCAACTTTTCGTAGAAGTGAGAGCCAGAGTGGAAGGATTCCTGGAAAGAATGCACTTTGAAGAAGGTAGTTACGTTAAAAAGGATCAGGTACTATTTGTCATCAATCAGGATCAATATCGTGCTAAGGCTGACAAGGCTAGAGCTCAGTTGAAGAAAGATGAAGCCACAGCACTTAAAGCAAAACGTGACTTAGACCGTATCCGTCCACTATACGAGCAGAATGCTGCCAGCCAGTTGGACTTGGACAACGCCATTGCAGCATACGAAACAGCAGAGGCAAGTGTAGGTATGAGTAAGGCAGACCTTGAACAGGCTGAACAGGAATTGGGGTATACAATAGTACGTTCTCCAATATCAGGACATATCAGTGAAAGACTGGTTGACCCGGGAACACTGGTGGGAACAGGAGGCAAATCACTGCTGGCTACCATAGTAAAAAGCGACACGGTAAACGTGGATTTCAGCATGACAGCCCTTGACTATCTTAAAAGCAAGGAAAGAAATGTCACTTTCGGACAGAAAGACACTACACGTACGTGGAAACAGACTGTAACGGTTACACTGCCAGACAATACAGTATATGAACATAAAGGTCTGGTGGATTTCGCGGCTCCGCAGGTTAATCCTAAGACAGGTACATTCCAGGTAAGAGCTGAGCTTCCTAATCCGGAACATGTTCTTCTTCCGGGACAGTTTACGAGCGTAAAAGTACTTCTCGACGTAAGAGAAAATGCTACAGTAATTCCAAAGAAATCACTTATCATTGAAAAAGGCGGATCATATGTTTTCGTAATGCGACGTGACTCCGTAGCAGAAAGACGTTTCATTGAGATAGGTCCGGAATTCAAGAACGATGTAGTAGTGGAAAGAGGTCTGGCACCTGGAGAAATGATTGTGACAGAAGGTTACCACAAGCTTACACCGGGAGTGAAAGTACAGGTAGCTCCTGAAAATATAAGTCAGGAGGAAAACAAGGCTGACAATGACAGCAGCACTACAAGCAAGTGAAATTAACACAGAGGTAAACTAACCAAGCTACACATTTATGAAAGTAAGTTTCTTTATAGACAGACCGGTATTCTCGGCTGTCATCTCAATACTTATTGTCATAGTAGGTATCATAGGATTGATGATGCTTCCTATCGACCAATACCCACAGATTACTCCGCCTGTGGTAAAAATAAGCGCCTCATATCCGGGTGCGAGTGCCGTAACCGTTTCCCAAGCGGTGGCAACTCCTATCGAACAGGAACTAAACGGTACTCCGGGTATGCTTTATATGGAATCAAGCAGTTCAAACTCCGGAGGTTTTTCGGCTACTGTTACTTTCGACATTTCTGCCGACCCTGATATGGCATCTGTTGAAATACAGAACCGTGTGAAACTGGCAGAATCAAGACTTCCTGCAGAAGTTGTCCAGAACGGTATCACTGTAGAAAAACAGGCTGCCAGCCAGCTTATGACACTGACTTTGATGTCAGACGATCCAAAATTCGACGAAATATATCTTAGTAACTTTGCTACTCTTTATGTGTTGGACCTTCTTCGCCGTATTCCAGGTGTAGGTAGAGTATCAAACATAGGTAGCCGCTACTATGCAATGCAGATTTGGGTAGACCCGGCAAAACTTGCAAACTTCGGACTTACAGTACAAGATCTGCAAAGTGCTCTTAAAGACCAGAACCGTGAATCTGCAGCCGGAGTACTCGGACAGCAGCCTATGTCCAACGGTATAGACATAACTATCCCTATCACTGCACAGGGACGTCTTTCTTCGGCTTCACAGTTCGAAGAGATAGTGTTAAGAGCAAATCCTGACGGTTCCCTCATCAGAATGAAAGATGTGGCAAGAGTTTCTCTTGAAGCATCATCATACAGTACAGAAAGTGGTATCAACGGTGGTAACGCAGCTGTATTGGGCATCTATATGCTTCCTGGAGCAAATGCGATGGAAGTGGCAAACAATGTGAAAGAGGCAATGAAGGAAATAAGCAAGACTTTCCCAGAAGGACTTGAATATAACTTTCCTTTTGATATGACCGAATATATATCACAGTCTATCCATGAGGTGTATAAGACATTGTTCGAAGCCTTGTTCCTCGTGATTGTGGTAGTGTTCCTGTCTCTTCAGAGTTGGAGAGCAACACTTATCCCTGTTGTGGCTGTGCCTATCTCTCTTATCGGAACATTCGGATTTATGCTGATATTCGGGTTCTCACTCAATATGCTTACACTGTTGGGACTTGTTCTTGCTATCGGTATAGTGGTGGACGATGCTATTGTGGTGGTAGAAAATGTGGAACGAATAATGGAGGAAGAGAAACTTAGTCCTTACGAAGCTACAAAGAAAGCTATGGAAGGTCTTGTTGGAGCCGTAATCGCAACATCACTGGTGCTGGCTGCGGTGTTTGTTCCTGTAAGTTTCCTTTCCGGTATCACAGGTCAGTTGTACCGCCAGTTTACTGTTACAATCGTAGTGTCAGTACTTCTCTCTACCGTTGTGGCATTGACATTAAGTCCGGTGATGTGTTCTCTGATATTGAAACCTACAGATCCGAACAAACCTAAAAACAGAGTGTTCAACTGGATAAACAAATGGCTCGGTATAGGTAATAACCAGTACGTGAAATATATAAAAGGTGTAATCAAGAATCCTCGCCGCGTGATGGCTGGTTTCGGTATGGTTCTGGTATTCATATACGTGTTCCACAGATTGGTTCCGACCAGCTTCCTTCCGGTAGAGGACCAGGGATATTTCACAGTAGAACTTGAACTGCCTGAGACTGCTACACTCGAACGTACACGCAAGGTTACCGACAGAGCAATAGAATTCATAATGAAAGACCCTGCAGTGGAATATGTACAGAACGTTACAGGTACCAGTCCACGTGTAGGAACAAGCCAGGCGAGAAGCCAGCTCACTGTAATTCTGAAAGAGTGGAAAGAGCGAGATAATACTACCATAGACGAGGTAATGGACCGAGTTCAGAAAGAACTTGAAACATATCCGGAGAGCAAGGTGTTCCTTTCTACTCCACCGGTAATTCCAGGACTTGGTACAGCCGGAGGTTTCGAAATGCAGCTTGAAGCCAGAGGTGAGGCCACATACGATGATTTGGTACGTGCCACAGACACTCTGATGCATTATGCTTCTATGCGTAAAGAAATTGCAGGTCTGTCATCATCACTGCAGGCTGAGATTCCTCAGTTATATTTCGATGTTGACCGCGATAAGGTAAAACTCTCAGGAGTACCAATGGCAGATGTATTCTCTACAATGAAGACTTATACAGGTTCGGTTTATGTGAACGACTTCAACATGTTCAACCGTATCTACCGTGTATATATCCAGGCTGAAGCTCCTTATCGTCAGCAGCGTGAGAATATAGGTCTGTTCTTCGTAAAAGGTTCGTCAGGCGACATGATTCCGCTTACAGCACTTGGAACAACAGACTACACAACAGGACCTGGTAGCATCAAACGCTTTAACATGTTCAATACCTCTGTTATACGTGGTACAACAGCCAATGGTGCCAGTTCAGGTCAGGTAATGGAAATTCTGGAACAGATAGCGCGTGAGAAACTTCCTGACAACATAGGTGTGGAATGGAGTGGTCTGTCATATCAGGAGAAACAGGCAGGCGGACAGACAGGTATTATATTGTCACTGGTATTCCTGTTCGTATTCCTCTTCCTTGCGGCACTTTATGAAAGCTGGACAGTTCCTATCGCGGTATTGATTTCACTTCCGGTTGCAGTGCTCGGAGCATACGCCGGAGTTACATTATGCGGACTTGAGAACGATACCTATTTCCAGATTGGTCTTGTAATGCTTATCGGTCTTGCTGCAAAGAATGCCATCCTTATCGTGGAATTTGCTAAAGACGAGGTAGACAAAGGAAGAGATGTGATAGAATCTGCCATACATGCGGCACAATTACGTTTCCGCCCTATCCTAATGACATCATTAGCATTTATCCTTGGTATGCTTCCTATGGTATTGGCTACAGGTCCGGGGTCTGCAAGCCGACAGGCTATCGGTACCGGAGTATTCTTCGGAATGATTGTAGCCGTTACAGTGGGTATAGTGCTTGTGCCATTCTTCTTCGTTATGATATATAAGGCTACAGGCAAAATGAAACAGAAACGTATCAACATAAAGAAAGCATAATTTATGAGACATATAGCATCTATATTAAGACTGACAATCTTCTTCCTAATGGCTTCCACTATCGGTGGTTGCCAGTTAGGAAAACACTATACACGTCCTCAGATTGAGATGCCCGAAGTGCTTGACAGCATGAGCATGGACAGTACGTCAATGGGTGATTTCCCTTGGGAAGAACTTTACACGGACACTACGCTACAGGCTTTGATAAGGAAAACACTTGAATACAACAAGGATATGCTTATAGCCGGCGCACGCATTAAAGAACTGGCAGCTATGAAACGTATCGACTGGGCTAACATGTTTCCTGCTATAACAAACAGGATTTACTCCGAAGAGGAAGTGGAAAATTATGGTGGAAACAATCCTAAACCGGACGACCAGTTTGATATTAAATTCGGAGTTTCATGGGAACTTGATTTATGGGGCAACCTACGTTGGGCACGTGATAAGAGTATGGCTGATTTTATGGGATCTATAGAAAATCAGCGTGCTCTGAAAATGAGTCTCATTGCGCAAATGGCACAATCATATTTCGAATTGGTGGCATTAGACAATGAGTTGGCCATAGTTAGAAAAACTGTTGATGCGAGACGTGAAAGTCTGTATCTGGCAAGAATAAGATATGAAGGTGGATTGACAAACGAAACAGCGTTCAGACAGGCCCAAGTGGAATTGGCCAGAACTGCAACTCTTATTCCTGATCTTGAAAAGAAAATATCATTGAAAGAAAATGAAATAGCTTTCCTGACAGGCGAATATCCACACCATATAAACCGCTCAGTGCTACCTGAAGATGTGTTACTACCGGCTACACTACCAGTTGGTTTACCATCAAGCCTTTTGGAAAGACGTCCGGATGTAAGACAGGCAGAACAGTCGCTTATCGCCGCAAATGCAGCAGTTGGAGTGGCATTTACAAATATGTTTCCACGCCTGACTCTGACAGCATCGTACGGAGCTGAAAGTGAAGAGCTGAAAGATATATTCAAGTCTCCGCATCATCTTATTGCCGGTTCGCTCATTACCCCGATATTCAACTTCGGAAAGAACCGAGCGGCACTGAAAGCCAAGAAAGCCGCATACGAACAGGCTACATACGCTTACGAGAAAGCAGTACTCAACGCATTCAAGGATGCAAGAAACGCTATTGTGGAATTCAACAAAACACGTGATATATACGAAACCAGACTGAGACTGGAACAGGCATCGAAAAGTGCTCTTGACCTTGCCGAACTGCAATATATAAACGGTGTCATCGGTTATATCGATTTGCTGGATGCTCAGCGTGGTTATCTGGATGCACAGATAGGATTAAGCAATGCAATACGTGACAAACAGATTACTCTTGTGAATCTCTACAAGGCTCTTGGAGGTGGATGGTCACAGGAAACAAAATAAAGATACAAGTCTTTGGGGATTAACAATAAGACTTGAATTGTAAAAAACTATTCAGGCGGTGTTCAGAGAACGTTGGTAAGATTCGCTGAACACCGCCTGAATGATTTATAAAGGTTTATCAAACGGAATTTAATTGAAGAACTTTATACCGATAAATATAGTTCTAGGCTGTGTAGGACCGTAGAAATATTTTGAATCACGTCCTATACCTTTATCCAAGTCTTTCTGGAAAGCATTGAATATATTGTTCACACCACCGTTCAGCTGGAGTTTAAGATGGTCGTTCAATACAAAAGTATAGTTCAATTTCAGGTTGAGCTCCATAAAATCAGGAGTCTTTTCAAGAACATCTTTCTCTATATAACCAGCGAAGTGAGGAACAAGCATTCGCCCTGTATATACACCCGATAAAGAGAAATCAAAATTCTTGTTCTTGAATGGAGCCGAAGTAAACGTAAAATACCCGTAAAGGTCAGGAGTACGAGTCATTTTCTTTGTAGGTGCAACATCTGTATCCTCACTCCAGTAAACAGCCTCTGTGTATCTGCTCTGCTGTGCGGTAAAACCTAACTGCAACTGGGCGTCTCTGCCATGGGCTATTTTATAGTCGATATTCGCTCCATACACTCTAGCACCACGTCCGTTGCAACGTTCCTGTATAGTAGTTCCCGGCTGATCGCCCTCACCTATGTTTTTAAGATAGAACACATCGTTAAGCATTGTATAGAAACCCTCTACCAAAAGGTTTGACTGAAAATGACCGAACGAAGCACTCCAATCCACCGAACCACTGAAACTGTTTGAACGTTCCGGCTTCAATCCTTCTGCCGAACGGATAATCATAGCCTCACCACCTACGGCAGCCACATGAAGGTCCTCATCGTATGCTTGTGGTGCACGGAAACCTGTTGACCATGTCAGACGTCCCTGTACCTTATCCGATGGTTTCCACAAGGCGTTCACACGCGGACTGAATATAACATTATCCACCAGATTGTGCTTGTCAAGGCGGAATCCTGCCAACAAAGTGAACTTATCCATCTTCCACTCGTTCTGAGCATATGCACTGGCAACCTTCACGTCCTGCTTCAAATCGCGGTTATATCCAGCCATAATATCATGCAATGCGTTGTACTGATACTCCAGACCACCTGTAAAAGTAGCCGGAGAGAATAGGCACTTATCCATATTGCCCACATACATTGCTCCACCTACAGCGGTAAGGTCGTCAGTTGTTCCATATGCCTTGCCCGGGTCATCAAGTTCCTGAGTTCCATAATAACTATTACGGTCAGTATGCTGAACAGAACCGTATACTGAGAGTTTATGACGATATTCATTGAAGAATACATCATATGTCAGACCACCACTGTTTATTATATGCTTCGTCTGCTCACAGATATCTGCCTCATGAGGCTGCAGATTAAAGTTACTTCCACCGCGTCTGAATTCATTTGTAGTATGATATTCCAGGCTGATACGACTGAAATGAGTCGGGCGGTAATAAGCTCTGAGTCCGAATGTATTCATATTCAGTTTTCCAAGTTCAGAAAAACCGTCACCATCCGCATCGTACGGATTTCTGTTTCTGTACGACTGATACAATGCTATTCCGTATGTATTGTCAGATGAAACCAAAGAAGCATTCGCACCCATATACTGTTCCCATGACTTTCCACCAAGATTAGACATATTAGTAGAAACCTGGAAAGAATTATTCACCGGATCTTTAGTTATTATATTAATAGTTCCACCTACTGCGTTTGCCCCGAAAAGAGCCGAGCCGCCGCCACGAACCACCTCTACCCTCTCAATCATATTCACAGGAATCTGCTCAAGACCATATACCCCCGACAATGCACTCATCACCGGACGGCTATTGATAAGAATCTGTGAGTATGGACCTTCAAGACCATTGATACGTACCTGAGGGAAACCGCAGTTCTGACAATTGTTCTCCACACGTAATCCGGACTGATAATTAAGCGACTTTGCCAAATCAGTAGAATTTACCATTTCGAACAACTTATTGTTCATCACATTCACCACTACAGGAGCAAGCTTTCTGCTTGTCTCATTTCTGTTGGCAGAAACCACCACCTCATCTGTCATGATAGTTTCTTCAGAAAGGACAAAGTGCACATCTACAGTATATTCATCACTCACATTAACTTCCTTGGTCTGTTGTGCATATCCCACAGAATTCACTTTCAACGTATATTTACCAGCAGGAACTTTTTTCAGTCTGAAATATCCATCTGTATCAGTCACAGTCCCCTCACCCGTTTCCACTATAATGACTGTAGCATATGGAAGACTGTTTTCTGTTCCTTTTTCTATTACATGACCTGTTATTACGTTACCCTCTTTTACAGGGTTATTATCGACCCCAGCCGCCATGCTTACTATAGCGCACACAAGAGCCGAAATGAATATTGATAATTTCTTCATTTCTTTCCTAATTTAAATTTGATAAAATATTATGACACACCGATTCCATGTCCATAGCCAAGTATAGTCATGAAACGTTAACCGGACACCAACGGGATGCCTAGTCAGACAAAAAGAAATGAAAAATAAGGGGGTGCACGCAGACCTATACCGGAATCAAATTCCGGCAACAGACACGTAGGAACATGTTCTGCATAATCAATAAGAAATACCGGTTGAAACGGTGAATTGACAAACTGAGGTTCAGATGCTTCCAGTGAATGGAAATCAGTAAGATAATGAAGAACCAACGTCTGGCCGGCAGTATGTGAATGTTGATCTGAAAATGGATGCGAATGTACCACCATCACACCATTCACCACGTGTACATGGGCATAAGCTGAGATTATGGCATAATACGCCACAAATACAGTAAGAAACAGCAATGATGCCGCTCTAACCCATGTACGAGTGTTTTTTGTCATAATCATCTTATGTTTCAGCCTATTCAATTGCGGATGCAAAGATATATCAAAATACAACAGACAACAAGTTTATTAAACTTTTATGTACATAATAATTAGCAAAATACCTACTTGTAGGTATATTATAAAAGATTTGTATTATATTTGTTTATTATAATGATAGGAAATTCGATGATAACAGATGTAACGATTAAAGATGCGGCAGAAATAACTGCCATATACAATTATTATGTACGTGAAAGCATAGCCACTTTCGACACTGAAGAATGGAACATTGAAAAGATGTCAGAACGCATACACACTCTTTCATCTGCCTATCCTTACATAGTGTTCAGAATGCCTGAAGGTAAAATCGCCGGTTTCTGCTATGCTCACCCGTGGAAAGAAAAAGATGCTTACAGCCGTACACTTGAAACTACAGTCTACGTTTCGCCCGAATATACGGGTCAAGGCATAGGAAAACAACTTATGCAGGAACTTATCAGGATATGCCGTGAAAGGAATTTCCTTACTCTGATAGCCTGCATAACCGAAGGTAATGAGAGCAGTTTCAAACTTCACGAAAGATTAGGTTTCGAGCGTGTTTCACACTTCAAGAAAGTCGGTATGAAATTTGGGAAATACCTAGATGTAATAGATTACGAACTGATACTATAAACGAAAAAACATTAAATAAAAACAGAATGTTCGAAGACATATTTCAAGTAAAATCCAATAATATCACTCCCAGAAAAGGAAGAATATTACTAGCATCGCCATTACTAAACGACTATCATTTCTCACGTACAGTGATACTTATGATCAATCACGAAGATAACGGTGACATGGGTGTAGTCCTAAATAAAGACTTCAGATATCATGTTTCATTAAATGACCTGGTAAAAGAACTGGATGACATACCCGCAATACCAGTCTATAAAGGAGGTCCTGTAGGACGTGACACTATGTTTTTCATACATGATATTGAGGAGATAAAGGATTCGCTTCCATTAGGGAACGGCCTGTTCATGAACGGAGATTTCAATCAAATGATAGACTATATCAAATCCGGAAAGCCATACTCGGAAAGAGTACGTTTCTACTTAGGTTATGCCGGATGGGGAGAAGGGCAGTTGCAGTCTGAAATGAAAGATGACACATGGATTGTAAGTGAACTATCGAAAGAAAGATTATTCAAGGAAAACCACAAGACATTATGGCAGAACTGCATGAAAGACATGGGAGAACCATATTGCACATGGGCCAAATACCCAACCTTTCCTACCATGAACTGACATTCTATTTAAACTACATGTTTGCTATTTTCTGATACATACACACATCATAATACTGCTGTCCGCGACGTATCCACGATTTAAGGACGGCAGTTTCAGAAAATCCGCATGAAATGAAAGTTTTTCGTCCTGCCTTATTATCGCACCTTACATATGCATATAGCTGATTCATACTTAAAAAGCCGAAGCAATGCTCCTCAATCAGAGTGAGAGATTTTCGTCCAATGCCTTTCCCTCTGTACTCAGACAATACAACTATTCCTACCTCAGCCCTGTTATTTCGCACATCAAAATCGAAAATATCTATGATTCCTGCCACTTTGCCGTCAGACAATACAATCATCAACCTCAACTGTTGGTCGGTATATATATTGTTAGTATTGGCAGCAATATACTGTTTCATCTGATAACGTGAATAAGGTCCGGTATTACCACCATTATGTACCCATAAATCCGAATCATTCTCTATAGCCAACATGATGTCAAGGTCTTCAGGCTCGGGTGCACGAAGAATTATATCCGGATTCATGACTCCTCCTCTTCTTTAAGCAAATCCAGTTCTGAAAGCAGCCTTTTCTTTCCTGGTATGCAGAACATTGAAGCAAGCACAGCCATTGCCCCACAAAGAAGTCCCGTCGTGTCCATAGTCCAGTAATATAAAGAAACATTGAACACTGCTACAACCAATAGCAGTATAATCCTTACCTCACTCCACCGGCGGTAACTTTTCAAGGCATTATCAATATCAAGATTTCTTATGTACTTTGTAAGCGACAGATTGAAGATTCGTAACGACATCGGTATAAGACATATTGCAAGCAATACACCTGTCAGCTGAGCTATATATTCTGCACCTGCATTACCTACTAAAGCACCTTCCTCCAAAAGGCCATTTTCATATCCTGCTATCAGGCATACGATAATCAACCACATAATAGCAAATTCTATTTTAAGCAGTCTGAGCAATCTGTCTATTTTCTTTTCCATTATTCAAGTTTTAAATCATATTTTACCGTTAAACTCTATTCTGTTCACTATAGAACGTCCCAACGTTACTTCATCCGTATACTGCAGCTCGTCGCCTATTGATATACCTCGCGAAATAACAGATACCTTAACGTCAAGTCCGCTCAGTTTTCGGAATATATAGAAATTGGTACTGTCGCCTTCCATAGTGGAACTCAATGCCAGAATAATCTCTTTTACTCCACCAGCCTTGACACGTTCCACAAGGCTATCTATCTGCAAGTCATTTGGCCCCACACCGTCCATAGGAGAAATCACTCCACCAAGCACATGATACAATCCATTAAATTGTTGGGTATTCTCTACAGCCATCACATCGCGGATATTCTCTACTACACACACTATAGATGAATCACGCGACGGAGTGGAACATATTCTGCATACATCAGTATCCGAAATGTTATGGCATACCTTACAGTATTTCACCTCATGTTTCAGTGTCACAATTGCATTTCCGAATGATTCCACTGCTTCATTGTCCTGACGCAAAAGATGCAGAACAAGTCTCATAGCAGTCTTTCTGCCTATTCCCGGCAAACGCGAGAACTCATCTACAGCCTTCTCCAAAAGTACCGATGGATATTGTTGGTTCATTGTGTCTTTTTTTGAGTTTGTTAGTTTACTTCAAGCCGCAAAAATACAAAAAATCTGATTATCTTTGCGCTTTAATTAGCTAATAACATGAACGGAATATTTATCCTCATCACCATAATAATCTATTTTGGAATATTACTCGGCATATCGCGAATCACAGCCCGCAGCCATTCGGACAACGATGCATTTTTTCGTGGCAACCGCCAGTCACCGTGGTATATAGTATCATTCGGAATGATAGGTGCATCACTCTCCGGTGTAACCTTTGTATCAGTTCCCGGCATGGTGAAAAACATAGACATGACCTACATGCAGACTTGTATGGGTTTTTTTGTTGGCTATCTGATAATAGCTCATGTACTCCTCCCATTATACTATAAACTGAATCTTACGTCAATATATACATATCTGGGGCAAAGAATAGGCAGATATTCATACAAGACAGGTGCCTCATTTTTTCTCATATCCAAAATGTTGGGAGCAGCGGCAAGACTCTATCTGGTATGTATAATCCTTCAACACTATGTGTTCGATGCCTACAATATACCGTTTGCTGCAACAGCCATCGGAACAGTATTTCTGATATGGCCGTATACACACAAGAGCGGCATACGTACGATAGTATGGACAGACAGTTTGCAGACACTGTGCCTTCTTCTAGCCCTAGGGCTGATATTGTATAATGTGGCTGATAAGTTGAATCTTAACATAGGTGGAGTGATAGACACCATAAAAAACAGTAGCGAAAGCCGTATATTTGTTTTCGATGACTGGCAGTCGAAACAGAACTTCTTCAAACAGTTCTTCAGTGGAATATTCATAACCATAGTAATGACAGGACTTGATCAGGATATGATGCAGAAAAACCTGTCCTGTCGCAATCTGAAAGAGGCACAAAAAAACATGTACTGTTACGGAATATCATTCGTACCTGTAAACCTGCTATTCCTTTCATTGGGAATCCTCCTCATGGTAGCTGCCACACAAATGGACATAGCCATCCCGACTAGAGGCGACGACCTTCTTCCTATGTTTGCTGCTGGCGGTCATCTGGGATACGCCGTACTGGTGTTCTTCACAATAGGCATAATAGCAGCAGCATTTTCAAGTGCCGATTCTGCTCTCGCAGCCCTGACAACAAGTTTCTGTATCGACATTCTGAATACAGACAGATATAGCGAAAAGAAAGCCATAAAAACAAGAAAAATAACCCATTTCGGCATAAGCATAGTGTTCGTGGCATGTATACTTATATTCGAGGCCATAGACAGCCAAAGCGTAATAGATACTATATACGTACTGGCTTCGTACACTTACGGACCACTTTTGGGATTGTTCTGTTTCGGACTGTTTACCAAGCTTAAACCTCGTGACAGGTTCGTTCCATATGTAGCAATTGCATCACCTGTGGTTTGTTATATAATTGATACCATAACTTTCAATGCTACCGGGTATAAGTTTGGTTACGAAATGCTTATGTTCAACGGCTTTCTCACATTTATGGGACTTGTAGCATTGAGTATGGGAAAGAAAAGGGCAAGTTGTTAGTTTTTTTAGTTGTTAGAAAATTTATAAAAGACGTATATATGGAAATTAAAAGTGCAGAATTCACAATAAGCAGCTCAAGAGCTGATATGTGTCCCAAATCGGATATACCGGAATATGCTTTCATCGGTCGTTCCAATGTAGGAAAATCCAGCCTTATCAATATGCTGACAAAGAGACCTAAACTTGCCATGACTTCATCCACTCCTGGTAAGACTCTGCTTATCAACCACTTCCTCATCAACAAGGAATGGTATCTTGTAGACCTTCCCGGATATGGCTTTGCACTGAGAGGCAAGAAAATGATGGAAAAAATCAAGAATCTTATAGAATACTACGTTCTTGAGCGTGAACAGCTTACCTGCCTTTTTGTTCTAATAGACAGCCGACATGAACCTCAGAAAATAGACCTTGAATTCATAGAATGGTTGGGCGAAAACGGTGTTCCATTCGCAATTATCTTTACAAAGGCAGACAAACAGACTATAGGCAAGACAAGGCAGAACGTAAACAACTACCTGAACAAACTGAAAGAACAATGGGAAGAACTTCCTCCTCATTTCATTTCTTCATCCGAAAACGGAACCGGCAGACAGGAGATACTTGACTATATAGATAGTATAAACAAGGAATTGAAAGGTTAATAATAATATATCCGCTTTATACGGTATTTCAAGAAACCGAATAAAGCGGATTATTTTTTAGTAATCATTTCCTGTGACCTCCACCAAAAGCATACCCCACAGAAACTCCGAAATTATTATATCCTTTCATACACAGACGAGAATAGCAAGTAAGACGTAAATGTCTGAACAGTTCAACTCCCAAACGCGGAGTCACCAATATTTTTTTTGCATCATCTCCATAACTTCCCTGAACTACATCACAAGAAGCATATCCTACTCCTACACCGATGAATGGAGAGATTTTACTTCCACGCATGAAATTATAATCCGAAAACAATGAAACTGATGCTATTCTGTTTGACAGATTGCTGTCTTCATACCTCCTTGCCGTACTACCCATATAAATCTCCAATCCCAAATCAAACGGAACCTGATTAAAATTATATCTGCCTTCTAACAACAAAGCCGGTCCTAATTGATTATTGCCAACATATTTGTCAAGAGGGAATGTAGCACCCAAAGCCACTTCCAACTCAAAAGATTTAACAGGATATTCATCTGCAGCATTTGCTTTAGGATGTGATACCAAAAATAAAGCCCCC
>artificially_reared_1__coassemble_321_pt1 | contig 17097 bp, 13 predicted proteins | sample artificially_reared_1__metabat2_low_PE_002 | metagenome-assembled genome bin artificially_reared_1 | reverse complement strand
ACATTATTTATCAAGACATTATAAAATTGATGTTTTTATAGTGACGAAGTCAGGAGATAATCAACTAGTTAATCACAATAAACTTACAGGCATCATAAAACTTTTAGTTCTATGATGCCTGTTTTTTATTACCTTGCGATAGCCTATTATTTTGATTTCTTCCTAGGCTCAGATTTCATTTTATCAAACTTAGCTTTCTGTTCGTCTGTCAATAAAGAAACTATTTTCGAATTCAATTCCTCCATTTTTGCCTTTCTTTCCTCACGAGATACCTTCTGGTTGAAGAATTCTTTATACAGTTCTGTTATCTGCTTTTCCTGTTCATCGGTAAGATTCAGTTTTTTATCCAGGTTCTCTACTACCTGTTCCGGAGTTCTCTTCTCTCCACCCCTACGCTGTGCGTCAATTGATGGGGTACACATAACTGCCATAATAATGGCCAAAAATAAAATCTTTTTCATGCTGTTTCAATTTATGTATTTATAAATCAAGTTTTTACCTAAAAAATCCAATAATTATCTTATTGTATAGACAAAGCTGACCATTGCATAAGGCTTAAGCACATTGCTGTTTATATAGTCGTAATAGTTGCTTCCTGTACTGTGTGTGAATGCCTGATTCTGCTTAAGTATATCAAAGGCTTCAACCTTTATTTCTGCCGCATTGTTTTTCAAGAATTTCTTTCCCAATGACACATTCCATAGGAAATAATCTTCATTACCTGTATCAAGTCCTGTATAACCTATATAATTGAAAGTACTACGGAATGTCAATCCCCAAAAGAAAGTCCATCCTAACTTGGCTGCTGCATTATGGGTAACATAATCACCACTTCCATTTGCTGTGTCCAAAGAACTGAATATTTTATTTATTCCAGCTGAATAGGAAGCAGTAAAATCAAGATTCTGACTTATGTTACTACCTATAATCAGTTTAGGAATAATGTTCAGTTCATTGGTCTTACTTTTTTCTCCATTGAAGATAGTAGGTACATTAGAGTAGTTTGCCGATACACTGAAATTGATATTACTGCGAATCAAATCAAACGGGAAACCATATGTAAGCATTGACTGCAAACTGTAATATCCATCCATATTTACAGGTTTAGTGAACTGCGAACCTTTGTTTAAAGTTACATTGTCTGATATTTGAATATCTTCCTTAGCGATAAATGTACTATCGGCCACATAACCTAGTTTAGCTGTTCCTCCAACCATTGCAATAAATGTATGACCAGACTTAGTAGTACGGATATATCTGAGATTAGCTGTATGCGAAATCTGCTGATCCAAATCCGGATTACCCGTTGAAAGGAAAAGTGGATTAGAATTATCTACCACATTCTGAAGGTCCGTCACAGATGGAGAAGACGAACTGCTTCTGTATCTCAACATAAATGAGTTCGTTCTGTCCAGCGAGTATCTCAAATTGAACGATGGCAAGAATGAAAAATAGTTATTGTTCATTTTGTCAGGATTAGGATATATAAGGTCGCCCGACAATTCAGACCACTGTACGTCAGCACCAATCATAGCATTGAGTTTTCCTGCATGGTATCTGAGTCCCACATTACCGGCATGAGTGGTATATCCTGTCTGATATACATTTGATAGATTCTCGTCCAACTGGTCATAAAGGTCTGTTACAGATGATTTCATATAAGTTTTCTTGTCTGAATCCGAATCGGAATATGAGAACTTATATCCCAACTGCAACTGCATATGGTCTGTCAGTTTTTCTGTATAACTGAGGTTAGAACGGAAACTGTACTGCTTATTCATTGTATTTTTATACTGGCTGTACTCCTCAGTCTGAGGTGTTCCTGACATCATATTCAAAGTGTTCAGATAGTCTGTATAAGTTCCACCTTCAGTATTGCTCATCTTACCGTTCATCATGAGTGACAATGTTCTACCCTCCGTAGGAAATCTGTGACGAAGAATGATATCTGCCCCCAAATTATAAGCATCAGTACCACCACTTGTATTGGTATGTGTCTCGGCATCAGTCTGTCCGTTAATCATATTCTGCCCGTCCAGCAATGATATATTGTCATTGTTCTGGAAACTCAATGTAGGACGGAACTGGAGTGATGTTCTGTCCGAAATCTTGTAATCCAGTTTCATATTAAAACGGTGGTTCCAGTTTTCCATTGTTTTCTCCTGATACTCATCGTATGTCATACCCGGAAGAACCGATTCAAAATATTCTCGTTCTGTCTGCTGCTGTGTAAGATTTTCAGACTGGTTAAAAAAATAACTTCCGGTAATATTTACCTTTTCACCCCATTTGTCGACATAGTTAAGTCCGACACCGTTTGTAGAAGTGATACCTCCCATACTGCCTACCATAAAATCGGAAGTATTACCACCTCCACCGGCACCACCGCGACCACCTCCGCCGCCACGTCTGCCACGACCACCACCTTTGGCTGACGATGACATAACTCCGGCAAGGTCCTCCTGCGAGAAGTTTTGCTGATTGACATTGTTAGACATGCCCAGAACAGAAATCCTGCGGTCATCATTAAAGAAATTTATGTTTCCATTCACCTTATACCTGTCTTCTGTTCCATATCCTGCAGAAACCTCACCAAATGTACCCTGGCGATAACCACCTTTAGTTATAATATTTATTGTCTTTATTTCCTCACCGTCATCGAAACCTGTGAACTCAGCCTGCTCGCTTTTCTTATCAAACACCTCAATACTGGCAATGACATCAGAAGGCAGATTCTTGATAGCCAGATTTACGTCGCCTTCGAAAAACTCCTTACCGTCAACCAATATCTTCTTTACATCTTCACCTTGAGCCTGAATGGTTCCTCCCTCAACTACAATACCTGGCATTTTTGCCAACAAATCCTCTGCTGAACTTCCCTGCATAACCTTGAAAGCCTCAGCATTATAGAACAGACTGTCACCTTTCTGTTCGGCACGTGTGGCACGTCCCTGCACAGATACTTCTCCAAGCATTTGCGCATCTTCATCCAATTTAAAAGTTACTATATAGTTGTCTTTCTTATCTGTTACTTTCAATCGTTTTTCATCTGCCTTATACCCCACGTATGTCACTCCAATGACATAACTGTCGTATGAAACAGATGTAAACACAAACTTACCGTCCAAATCTGTTGAGGTATATTTCTTCGCATCTTTATCCGAAGAAGGAGATATACTCACAGTAGCCGACGGCAATGGTTCGCCGGTATTCTTATCAGTCACAGTTCCGCTAACCGTAACTCTCCCCTGTGCCACCAATATCAGCGGCAATAAAAACAAAGCAATAGATGTAAAAAGTTTCAGTTTCATATAATGTTAAATTTTTCGTTTCTGATACAAAGCTACTCAAAGAATATACAACGATAAACACATCCAGACGAATGCAGTGGCGAACGACACACTTCAAGTGGCAAACAGCAAAACACCTCTTTTTAACATTTCATTTATTCGCTTTTTCGGCATATTTATTTTACATTTGCATCATAACTCTATATAATATGAACAACAAGTATTTACCCTTAGGTATTGACCTATTCTTCTGTATTATACTGTTACCAGCCATGATGATGATGCTCCCCGTAGACAAATGGCTGGAAAGTAATTCACTATTTGTAATAACTCTGATAGTTTGGTTGTACGCCGTATATTTCTGTATAAAGCAAATCAGTGTCCCCATGGCGCTGAAAGACAGAAAACATCTGCTGATAGCAATAGCTGTTCTTTTGGGAACAATATTCATAACATGGCTAATAACGCAATATCAGATGGACTTCCCTTTCCGAGGACATAAACCCAGAATGGAAAAGTTCATACGAAAAACAATGAGTATAAGCAGAATTAAGCAACACCAGCAAGCCACATGGTTCATGTATCTCGTAACGGTTTGCTTCAGTATTGCCGTAGGCCTTCTTACAGAACTCTACAAGCAGATTATGGCACGACAGGAAAGCGAGTTTGAAAAGAAAAAGGCAGAACTGGCTCTATACAAGGCACAGATAAACCCACACTTCCTTTTCAATACCCTGAATACTCTGTACGGACTCATGATAACACAAAGCCAAAAGGCAGAAACAGCTTTCATTCAGTTTATAGAGTTGATTAAGTATATGTACACTAAAGCTACAAAGGATACAGTTTACATTGACGAAGAGGCTGAATACATAAGCCAATATATAGAACTTCAAAAGAACCGTATAGATGAAAACAGAACCCATATATACTATTCATATTCAGCAGACGAATCGGCAAAGAACACGAAAATAGCCCCGATGATACTCATAACATTCATAGAGAATGCACTTAAGTATGGAGCATCGTCACACCTGGAAAGCAATATTATTATAAGCCTGAAAGTAAACAATGACACACTTACACTCTTTACCGAAAACCAGACTGTGAACCCGAAACCGGAAAACAAGGAACCTGGAATAGGTATATCCAACTGTAAGAAAAGACTTGAACTGCTTTACCCCGGAAAACATAATCTGGAAATAAGCAATACTAACGGAATCTTCACCGTAAATCTTATTCTAAAATTGAAATAAACATGAAGTGTATAGCAATAGATGACGAACCTGTAGCACTGAGCATTATAGAACAATTCTGCAAACGTTGCGGCGACCTTGAAGTAATTTCATTTACCGACCCAATAATAGGACTGGAAAAAGTAAAATCATCAAAACCGGATATAGTATTCCTAGACATAGAAATGGGAGGAATAAACGGCATCGACATTGCACGCGAACTTCCTGCCGGCATATATCTGATATTCACAACCGCATATGCCGAATATGCCGTAGACGGATTCGAACTGAATGCCATAGACTATCTGCACAAGCCATTTTCATACTCCCGTTTCGAAAAGGCTATAGAACGAGTACGCAGGATGAAAAAACTGGAAAGCCTTTCAGCGGCACCCGTACTTACAGAAGAGGAAGAGATAACCCTGAAAGTGGAATACAAGAACGTGAAAATAAAAGTAGCCTCTATAGAGTATATCGAAGCTATGGACAATTATATCAAGATTTATCTTACTGACGACGACAAGCCTGTGCTTTCGCAAACGAGCATGAAATCCATACTGGAAATGCTGCCTGAGGACAGATTCATGCGCGTACATAAGTCATATATAGTTCCACTGCATAAAGTAGCCAACTACACCCGTCGCCAGCTGACCCTTTATCATCGTGCAGTAGAAATACCTATCGGACGTGTTTATGCCGATGATTTCATAAGTCGTGTAAGCGAAATGAGGTCATAAGAATATATCACTTTTCCTTTGCCAGCTCTGCCCTTATACGGCTCAACGACTGTGGAGTGATGAACAGATAGGATGCTATATATTTCAACGGCACATGTTTCAACAGCAGGGGATCACGTTTCAACAGGTCAAGATACCTTTCTTTTGCCTGAGGTATTGAACCTGTAGCAACAATACGTTCCTCTGCCACAAGGAAGTCCTGCTCTACGAGCTTTCTTCCTAAATTGGCACTCTCAATGGAGGAGTTCAGAAACACTTCCATCTTCTGCTTGCTTATCTTGTAGAGTGTACTATCGGTCATAGCCTCAATATAGATAGGCGACGGACGATTTGCCATATATCCCCAACTGGAAAAAACAGTCTCGCCCGTGATGGCAAACCACACAGACAGTTCCTCACCATCACGAAGTATATATCCCCTCCAGATTCCTTCCTTAATAAGATAATATGAATTATTAGTTTCGCCTGCCCTGACCAAGTAATCTCCTTTGCAGAATGAAACCTCCTCCATATTATCAATGAGTTTCATACACTCTTTTTCAGTTGAACTATATCTCTTGCAAAAAGCATCGACAAACTGCTTCATCTCCATCGGTTGTTAAGAGTTTACTGATGCAAAAATAAAAACTATCTTCTTCGCCTGCAATAAATAGTGAGTACAAAAAGAAAAGTAATGAATTCTGCCGCCGGAACAGAAAGCCATATACCGGGTACACCCAAGAACGATGGCATAAACCAAAAGCAAAGCATTATGAGTATATATCCGCGCATCATGGTTACTGCCATGGCAGGACGGTCGCGCTCCACACTCTGAAAATATCCTATGGATACGATATTCACCCCGAAAAAGATAAAGCCTGAGGCAAATAGCGGAAGACCTGCTACAGCTATATCATATGCGGGAAAAGAAGAATCAATAAACATCGATACTATTTGTGGAGAGAACAGCCATGTGGCAAGAATGACCACACCGCCAAAAGCTATAGCCGAAAAGAGTGCCAGTCTGAATGCTTTGTTTACCCTAAAGGTATTTCCCTGCCCAAAGTTGTAACTCAGTATCGGTTGTGCTGACTGTGCTATGGCATTATATACCATGAATATTATCGGAAAGAAATAACACGCAATGCTATATGCTGCCACACCATCCTCACCCGTATAGCGCATAAACACATAGTTGCCGACAAACATCATCGTAGCTATAGCTCCTTCGCAAAGGAATGTAGACACACCCAAACGGCACATATACCCTACATTACGTGCAGTAAGCATCATACTTTTACGACTGAGTTTCACTCTGACCATGTGTATCACATGCTTTCTGTCTATAAGATAAATCAGAATCATTGCCGCTCCTATTATGTAGCCAAGGCTTGTTGCAAGTGCAGCACCGAACATTCCCCATCCGAATTCAAAAATAAAGACATAGTCAAGAACTATGTTTATTACGGCAGGTATAATATTACAGTACATGGCATAATTGGGCGAACCGTCCAGACGGACAAAAAACATACCCGAATTAAGCAAAGCACTGAACACCAGAAATGGAATAAACCAGTTCATATACTCCACAGCCAAAGGCAGAAGCCTCTGAGAACTTCCAAGCAACAGAGCCACTTTCTCTACATTCAGCATTATCAGCAGCGCATAAAGTATGAGCAGCAACGATGATACCACCACAGCCTGAGTGACATTGATACGTGCCACCTTGATTTTACCGTGCGACAAGTGTATAGATGCCACTACCGAAGCACCGATACCGAACATCAGAGCTACACCGGTGTTGATAAGAAACAGCGGAGCCGTAATATTGACAGCAGCCAGTGCATCGCTGCCTATACCCTTTCCCACAAATATTCCGTCGGTTATTATGAATATGGCAGAAAACACCATTCCCATAACCGTAGGTATCAGAAGTTTGACAAACAACTTCGATACATCCATTTTTCCAAAGTCGATACTATCTTTCATACTGTCATTTTTTTCAGGGCGCAAAGTTAGACCAAAGACTTGTCATGAAAATTAACATATGGTAAAAAGAGTATCATTAAACATAAATGAGTAAATAATTTTTCCAGTCTTCGACGAATAAATGTATATTTGCATTCGGATAAAAAAGGAAATAATATGCAAGACAGCGACAAAATGGCAAAAAACCTTCCCGATTTGAAAGGCTCAATGGGTGAACATCTGGGCATAAGATTCATAACGATGGATGAAGGAAAGGTAGTTGCCACCATGCCTGTAGACCACCGCACATGCCAGCCGTTCGGTCTCCTGAATGGAGGAGCATCGCTCGCATTGGCCGAAATGGTTGCAGGACACGGTTCTGTTCCGCTTTGTTCACCAGGCGAAATGCCATGCGGTATTCAGGTAAGTGCCAACCATGTGGGTATGGTGAAAGTGGAAGAAGGAGCTTTCGTTACTGCCACAGGTACAATAGTACACAGAGGCAGAACAACACACATTTGGAACATAGACATAACGAACCAGACAGGAAAACTCATTTCCACAGCAAGAGTAGTTAATCAAATAGTGAAAAAACGGATATGAACAAACCCGATTCACACATACATAAGCTTATTGACAAGATGACGTGCAGCAACACGTCCTTCGCCATCTATCGTCTTCCCTGGACCGATATACCTCTCTTAGTAATGCAAGACGGAGGTACACCCCAAATTTTCAACAGTCTGAAGGAACTGAACGGACAGAAAGGATTTGTGATATCTCCTTTTTGTTTCACAAGCAATCATCCGGGAGTAATAATCCGACCGGACATTACAGCTACGGGATGGGAAGAAATATCTGAAAAGATTTCATCATTCACAATATCCGAATCCGACACAGGAGAGAAATACACTTACACAGATATAGACATAAAGCCGGAAACGGAACTTAAGGAGAAATACATGGAAGTATTCGCCAATTTCATAAGCCCGCTGAAAAACGGAAAGATAGGTAAACTGGTTTTATCGCGCAACGCCTCTTACAAGCTTGACGAAAGTTTTTCTCCACTTGAAGCATTCATTACAGCATGCAACAGCTATCCGCGAATGATGATTTCGCTGTCGCACACTCCCGTAAGCGGAACATGGATAGGAAGTACTCCGGAAATAATCCTCAGTGGCGAAGGCAAAACATGGAACACTGTGGCCCTGGCTGGAACTATGCCTATGCATGGCGAAGTGATGCCTACCGAATGGCATAAGAAGGAAAAGGACGAACAAGCTTTCGTGAGCGAATATATCAACAAGGTGATAAAGAAATTCAGTAGCAAGATTGCCGTAAAGGGACCATACACCGCACGTGCCGGACAGCTGGTACACCTGAGAACAGACTTCCAATTCGGACTGAAAAAAACTTCCGAACTCGGCAATCTGCTCGATGCACTTCATCCTACACCTGCCGTATGTGGAATGCCGAAAGACAAAGCATACGATTTCATAATCGAGAACGAAGGTTACGACAGAAAATATTATTCCGGCATAATAGGATGGCTCAATCCTGAAGGACATACCACACTTTACGTAAATCTGCGATGTCTGAACGTAAACGGAAATTATGCAACACTGTATGCCGGTGGCGGAATACTTCCTTCATCGGACGCCAACTCCGAATGGGAAGAAACACAGCATAAAATGAATACTATTAAGTTAGTTCTTAGTTGCTAGAGCCAACAACTCCCCAATTTTTAATTATTATTTTTTAACTTCCAAAAGTGTACACCGATAAAAAAAGCATACTACAACTGGCTGCCCTGCTTAAAGCACATGGGATAAGGAAGATAGTACTTTGTCCCGGTAGCCGCAACATACCTATTGTGCAGACACTTGCCAATATACCTGAGTTCACTTGCTATCCCGTAACTGACGAACGCAGTGCAGGATTTTTTGCACTCGGACTTGCCCTTCACGGAGGAAGCCCGGCGGCTATCTGTTGTACTTCGGGTACAGCCCTGCTGAACATTCATCCGGCAGTGGCAGAAGCATTCTATCAGCAAGTGCCACTAGTGGTAATCTCTGCCGACCGTCCCGCTGCATGGATAGGTCAGATGGACGGACAGACACTGCCTCAGCCGGGAATTTTCGGAAATCTTGTAAAGAAATCCGTAAATCTGCCGGAAGTAAATACCGACGAAGATGAGTGGTACTGCAACCGCCTCATAAATGAGGCCCTTCTCGAACTTAACCATCACGGGAAAGGTCCTGTTCATATCAACGTGCCTGTAAGCGACCCTTTCTTCCTACTTCCTGTTAACGAACTGCCTGAGGCAAGAGTTATCACACGCTATCAGGGACTAAGTGTTTACGATAAGGACTACGAACCGCTTATCGAACGCCTGAACAAATACCAGCGCAGAATGATGGTAGTAGGACAGATGAATCTGATTTACCTGTTCGACAAGAAATATACCAAATCACTTTATAAGCATTTCGCATGGTTCTCCGAAAATATAAGCAACCGCACCATTCCCGGACTGCCAATCAAGAACATAGAACCGCTTCTATGTTCAATGGACTTTGAGGCCCAGAAAAAGATGCGTCCGGAACTGCTCATCACATACGGAGGACATATCATATCCAAGCGTCTGAAGAAATTCCTTCGCCGCCACCCACCTGTAGAACACTGGCATGTATCGGCCGATGGTGAAGTGATGGACCTCTACGGTTCTCTTACCACTATAATAGAGATGGACCCGTTCGAATTCCTGGAAAAGATTTCATCACGCATGGAGAGCCGTACCCCGGAATATCCGCGCCAGTGGGAAGCACTGTCGAAAGCTATACCTCAGGCAGAGTTCGAATATTCGGAGATGAGTGCCATAGGAAAGGTTATAACCGGACTGCCGGCACCATGCTCACTACATCTTGCCAACAGTTCGGCTGTGAGATACGCACAACTTTTCGATGTTCCTCAGGATGTAGAAATCCTCTCAAACAGAGGAACAAACGGTATAGAAGGTTCCTTGTCAACAGCTATAGGTTATGCCACAGCATCGGACAAACTTAACTTCATCATCATAGGCGATCTGAGTTTCTTCTACGATATGAATGCCTTGTGGAACAATAACTACGGTTCGAACATCCGCATCCTGCTCCTAAACAACAGCGGTGGAGAGATTTTCCACGCACTGCCCGGACTTGAACTGCACGACAATGCTCGCCGTTTCGTGACAGCCACCCACACAGCATCGGCAAAGGCATGGTCTGAGGACCGCGGACTGGAATACCTGTCTGCCCATAATGAAGAAGAATTGAACAGCACCACAGCACGTTTCCTTGAACCGTCTGTAACCAACCGCCCTATGTTGCTCGAAGTATTCACAGAGAAAGAAAAGGACATAGAACTGCTTAAGAAGTATTATCACAATCTGAAAAAATAATTACATCATGGAAAAAAGAGAATGGAAAACCATAAAGGAATATCAGGATATTCTTTTCGACTTCTATAACGGAATAGCTAAAATCACTATCAACCGTCCGCGATACAGAAACGCATTCACTCCTACCACTACATCAGAAATCAGTGACGCACTACTTATCTGCCGCGAATGTCAGGACATCAATGTAGTAGTTCTGACTGGTGCCGGCGACAAGGCATTCTGTTCAGGTGGCGATATGAACGTGAAAGGTCACGGAGGATATATCGGAACAGACGGTGTGCCACGTCTCAACGTTCTCGACGTGCAGAAACAAATCCGCTCTATCCCTAAACCAGTGATAGCAATGGTGAACGGTTATGCCATCGGTGGCGGACACGTACTTCACGTGGTTTGCGACTTGTCAATAGCATCGGAAAATGCCATCTTCGGACAGACAGGTCCACGTGTAGGTAGCTTCGACGCCGGTTTCGGTTCTTCATATCTAGCTCGTATCGTAGGTCAGAAAAAGGCTCGCGAAATATGGTTCCTCTGCCGTCAGTACTCAGCACAGGAAGCCCTGGAAATGGGACTTGTGAATAAAGTTGTTCCTTTCGACCGTCTGGAAGACGAAGTTGTGGAATGGGCAGAAACAATGATGCAGCACAGTCCGCTTGCACTCCGTATGATTAAGGCAGGTCTGAACGCCGAACTCGACGGTCAGGCTGGTATACAGGAACTGGCTGGCGATGCCACAATGCTGTACTACATGACAGAAGAAGCACAGGAAGGTGGAAAGGCATTCCTAGAAAAACGTAAACCGGACTGGAGCAAATTCCCAAAAATGCCGTAAAATCACAGTACATTTTTAGTGTGACACGTTCGTGTGACGCGTGTAACACCAACGTGTAACGCGTGAAACACGTTCGTGCAACGAGCGTAACACGTACGTGTTACGCCTATTTATACAGCCCATCTTAAAAAATACTTTATGATTAAATCAGAAATCATCCCCTACGAGCTCCACTTCAAGCAACCTGCAGGTACATCACGCGGAGTATATACCACCCGCAAAGTATGGTATGTCCGACTCACAGATACAGAAACCGGTAAATCTGGAATAGGCGAGTGCGCCCCACTGCCGAATCTTAGTTGCGATGACATTCCAGATTATGAAGATGTGTTACATTGCCATTGCCTGCAAGTAGAGAAAGCCGGTTCTATAGACTATAAAAGTCTACGACCATATCCATCAATGCTGTTCGGTCTGGAAACAGCCCTTTATAATCTCAATGCCGGCAGTCTTGCTTTCTGGGACACTCCGTTCTCACGTGGAGAAGAGGGGATAACTATCAACGGTCTGATATGGATGGGCAGTTTCGATGAGATGTATGCCCGTATCCGCGAAAAGATGGGTGCCGGATTCCGCTGCATAAAACTAAAAATAGGTGCCATAGATTTCGAGAAGGAGTTACAGTTGCTTGAGTTCATACGCAGCCATTTCGATAAAGACGAAATAGAACTCCGCGTAGATGCCAACGGAGCTTTCAAACCGTCAGAAGCAATGTCGAGACTTGAGGCATTGAGTAAGTTCGACCTTCACTCCATTGAACAACCCATACGTCAGGGACAATGGGAGGAAATGGCAAAACTATGCGCTACCACCCCACTCCCTATAGCTCTCGACGAGGAACTTATAGATGTAAACAAAGAAAGTGAAAAGATACGCCTTCTTGAAACTATTTGTCCACAATATATCATTCTCAAACCATCACTACATGGTGGAATTGCCGGTTCTGAAGAATGGATAAGACTGGCAAAAGAAAGAAACATCGGCTACTGGATAACCTCTGCATTGGAATCAAACATCGGGCTTAATGCCATAGCACAATGGACAGCGACCCAGGAACATACATTGCCGCAGGGACTTGGCACAGGGCTGCTGTTTACTGATAATATTGAGTCTCCACTACATATTAAGGGAGAGAGGCTGTGGTTTGATGTGGATGCGGATAATACTAATATTATAATTAAAAAACAATAAATGCATCCCAACATCATCATAAACGGAAAGCCCTATACCGCAGAAGAAGCATCACTACTTAAAGACCGACTCGCATCAGAGTACGGTGAAGACAGTTTCATGGCATCACTTGGCGGATTCCTTGCAGAATGGTACAACGACAGTCCATTACTGAAAGTACATACCTCCGGCTCTACCGGCACTCCCAAAGAACTGTGGGTAGAAAAGGAAAGGATGATGAACAGCGCACGCCTTACAGTATCATTTCTTGGACTAAAGGCTGGCGACAACGCATTATTGTGTATGCCCCTCCCCTACATAGCCGGAAAAATGGTAGTAGTACGCAGCATAATAGCAGGTCTCAACCTTATGGTGGTTACTCCATGCGGACGCCCGCTACAGTGCGTAACAGAAATACCGGACTTCGCTGCCATGATACCGATGCAGGTATTCAATTCACTGCAACATCCGGAAGACAAAAAGAAACTTATGCAAATCCGTCACCTTATAATAGGAGGAGGAGCTATAGACAAGAACATGGCAGAGGAACTGAAGTCTTTCCCCAATGCCGTATGGAGCACATATGGAATGACTGAAACACTGTCGCATATCGCACTGAGGCGTCTGAACGGTAGCGACGCATCGGAATGGTACACGCCTTTCAACAATGTTTCTCTTAGTCTTTCCGAAGAAGGAACTCTTATAATCTCTGCCCCATCCGTAAATCCTGACACTTTAATCACAAACGATATAGTAGAATTCAATGGCAAAGGACAGTTCCGCATACTCGGACGCAAAGACAATACCATCAATACCGGAGGAGTGAAAGTACAAATAGAACAAGTGGAAGAAAAACTTAGCCACTATCTGCCGGAAGGTTCGTTTATGATAACATCCGTACCGGATGTCAAATTTGGCGAAAAGATTGTTATGCTTGTTTCACGCGAAATAGATACGGACGATGCGATAAACAATCTTCCACCATATTGGCGTCCGAAACATATTATACTTATTCCGGAACTTCCTCTTACAGGAACAGGAAAGCCGGACAGAGCTAAGGCTAAGGCTATTGCGGCAGGAATGATTTGAAACAAACGAAAATCCCAAAGACATAACTCTTTCCATATAAAGTAACTGAATTTTATCACACAATCCTGACTGATGAAATTATGTCACATTTTTTTCTCCAGAAACATCATTCTGTATTCATTATTTATTACCTTTGTTTAAACCGTTAAATTAAGTTACAATTAATAATCATTATCATGGAAGAATTTGCATTTCTGCAACCTTTGCTGCTCACTATCACAGGACTTGTAATAGGAGCGTTACTTAAATCTATACTAAAACACAGCCGTTTCCCCTACACAGTAGGATTGTTCGCCATCGGGCTTCTGTTAGGAGTACTGAACCGTGCGGGAATATTTCATTCAATGCCTCAAATAACGGAATCTGTAGATAGTGTGGCTAATATTAATCCAGACCTTATACTGTATCTATTCCTCCCTATACTTATATTCGATGCGGCATACGAGCTGAATATGCATATCTTCAAGAAGACTCTTGCAAATGCAACACTGCTTGCAGCCCCCGGATTGGTCATCTGTATGATCCTAACAGGAGTGCTTATGGTAGGTATAGGACTGACCATACCGGGATATGAAAACTGGACATGGGCATTCGCCCTGATGTTCGGAGCATTGATAAGTGCTACTGACCCTGTGGCTGTAGTAGCTCTGCTTCACGAACTGAAAACCAGTAAACGATTTTCTACTCTGGTAGATGCCGAGTCGCTTCTTAACGATGGTACGGGTATCGTATGTTTCATGCTTTTCTTCGGAGTATATGCCGCTACAGGCGGAGCGGACAGTTCTCCGGTTGTGGAATTCATCAAGGTGATAAGTATCAGTACCATACTGGGATATTTCCTTGCACGACTTGTGATATGGTTTATCACACGAATTAATTCTGAAGAAATGATACAGAACAGTGTGATTATCCTTTCGGCATATGTCACCTTTATCTTATCCCAATTCTATTTGGGTGTATCTGGGGTAATTGCACTAGTGGCATTCGGTCTTACAGTGACATACGTGGGCAAGCCTCGTCTGAAACCGCAGGTAAACAAGTTCATGGAACACTTCTGGGAACTTGCTACTTACATAGCAAATACGCTTATCTTCATCATAGTGGGTATAGTGATATCCGAGAAAGTTACATTCTCATGGAGCGCATTCGGAGTACTCATACTGATATATATATTCCTCAACCTGTTCCGTTACGCAATGATTTCTATGCTCTACCCGGTTATGAAAAGAATGGGATACGGACTGACAAAACGTGAATCAGTGATACTGACATGGGGAGGATTGCGCGGTGCACTTGCCATGACCTTGGCATTGATGGTGTCATACACCGAAGCCATTCCTGAAGACATCAGAAACCAGATATTGTTTTTCACTGCCGGTATCGTAACTCTTACATTGTGTATAAATGCCACTACAATGCGCTGGCTACTTAACAGGATGGGACTGATAAGTGTTCCTTCGGCAAGAGTAAAACTGGAATACAACATCCATAAACACATAAGAGAAAATTCTGAGAAATATTTGGAGAGACTGAAAGCAAGAGACCACCTGACAGGAGCGAACTGGAAAAAAGTAGAACACTATATGGCATCAGCTCCTGTAGCACCAATAGTGGAAGCAAAAGATAAGGATGTAATAGCCGAAATCCGTCTGAAGGTTCTGGACCGCGAAAAAGCTACATGCAAGGCTATTTACGAAGAAGGTATAATATCGGAAACAGCTTTCCGCAGATTGATGAACTCACTGGACGAGTTATACGACCATGACGGCAAGTATACTCTAGACTTCAGAAACTCAATATTCAAATTCTGCGAGCGGAGCAATACCATTAACGCTTTGAGAAAAACTCCGGTGATACACGACTGGATAAGCTTCTATTTCCGCGAACGCATCACTGTGGTGTACGATTTGGGACGAGGTTTCATCATTCTACAGAAAGAGGACCTGAAACTGTTAGACGAGCTGAGAGTGTCCAACCTTCTTGACGATGAACAGAAAGCCGTCCTGCCAACACTGAAATCGGAGATTGAGAATAATATCTCACGTATGGATGTAGTAATAAATACCCTTGCAGATGAGTTCCCAAAAGCTTACGGACATGCACTTACGCTGAAATCCATCCGTATGCTGCTCAGCAACGAAAAACGTATCGTAAAGCAGATGATAAACAACGGTATCATAAGCGAGAAAGATGCTGAGCCGCTGATAGAAAACATTGAGGAACGTGCGGACGAAGTCAACTCGTTCAGCCATACAATACCGGCATCAATACTCCGCTGGATGTTCTTCGTAAAGAAAAAGAAAGAATGGAAATAATACAAAAACAGATATAAACAAAGGCTGTTTCTTTTGTGATAGTATATTATCAATTAAGAAACAGCCTTTATCGTTTTATATCAATTCATCAATATCAATGAAACAAACTTTCTGGTTTTATCTTTCTGAATGAATCTTCATCAAATTTTCTGATATTGATGCTTCCGTCATTCCAGTGTGTTGGGAAACCTCCGTAAGAGTTGCCAAGGAACACCACCTTGAATTCATGAAGTCCGGCAGAAAGGGCAACAGACTTATCTGTAGGGCAGAAATGTTTCACCAGACCTCCGTTGTCTATAAGTTTCTTGCCGTCAATCCAAACTTCTTCAAGGTCGGAAGAGAAGAAATAAACACCGTCAGCCGGAATATCAATATATCCTGTAGCGATAGCGGCATACTGCTTGAAACCTCTCATTGTTTCTTCTGAAAACTTTCTGTATGTAATAATTTCGCGCGTATCTTTAATGACTTTCTTGTCTGACACTTTCATTCCTGATTTTTCAAGTTCTGCAATATTCAGATATGTTCCGTCTATAACTTCCATGCTAAGCCCCGGAGTCTTCTTTTCTACTGCGACAGCAGGAGAAAGTTCCTGTTTTTCTACAGTTATTGTGCGCACTCTACTCATCTTGCCAGAAGGAAGAACTGAAGCAATCTTCACTGTGGCATTTTCTGTAAAATTCAATGGAGTTTCATAAACCGTAGAATTGACTGTAGGCTCTGTACCGTCAATAGTATAAACCATCTTAACAGGTCTGTTAGTTGTAAAAGTCAAAGATACTTTGTCTGTGAAAGCAACAAAGTCGCATGAACCATTCGGCTGCTCAGGCATAGGGATATAGTAGTTTATACCGTGTCCGTCCAGACGCACACAAGCATTGTCTACACGTCTGATAAAATCATTATAGTCTTTCAACTCAGTAGCAGTCCATCCTGTTTCTGCTACGGCTAAAGCACGGGGGAAAGTACGGTATTCCCTAACATCATTTGTATAAAGATATTCACTCCATACATTACCCTGAACACCCTTAACGAAGTGCTCTTTGTTC
>artificially_reared_1__coassemble_319_pt1 | contig 17165 bp, 16 predicted proteins | sample artificially_reared_1__metabat2_low_PE_002 | metagenome-assembled genome bin artificially_reared_1 | reverse complement strand
TGTAAATCTTGATAAGATATTTGAAGGAAGCATTAAGCTTACCAGTGATAATAATACATTATTTTCCATAATGCAAATATAGTAAATTATTAAATTTCCCCACTAAAAATCGGGTGAGCCCATTTTTCCGATGATTTGATTCCTAAAAACATCACAAAAACTATATAAAAAAGGCATCCAAGAAATTTACTTTCTTAAATGCCTCATATTCTATTTTTTGTAGCGGGAACCGGGATTGAACCGGTGACCTCATGATTATGAATCATGCGCTCTAACCAGCTGAGCCATCCCGCCATTTTTAGTTATAAAACCGCCAGGCGTGGAAGCCACCCAACGGTAAATTCGTTATTTGTAGCGGGAACCGGGATTGAACCGGTGACCTCATGATTATGAATCATGCGCTCTAACCAGCTGAGCTATCCCGCCATTATTTCTCGATTGCGGGTGCAAAGGTATAGTTATTTTTTTTAGTATGCAAATTTTTTACTTATTTTTTTCAAAGAAAAAATACTTAGCACAAAAAAATATGTTCATTACTTCAAAAATCAGCTTATTACACAACATTTAATATATATGTTTTATAATATAAGAAATCATATATCAATAATCAAAAAAAATACTTTAATTTGCGAACAATAGAAAAATAGTTAACAAAAGAAAAACACTAAACGAAGAAATGAAAAGAAAAGTAAAAATAGAATATCCTCTTAATCCAACATCTGGTATTATAATTTGGAACGCAATCAGTACACCAGCCGGACTTGAAAGATGGTTTGCAGATAGAGTCACCAAAAATGGTAAAATATTTACATTTCAATGGGGAAAAACAGAAAAAAGAGAAGCTGAAATAATTAACACACGTTCTGAGATATTCGTCAGATTCCACTGGAAAGACGATGAAGAATCAAAATCATATTTTGAATTAAAAATTCTGTATAACGAGCTAACATCGGATCACATTTTAGAAGTTACAGATTTTACACTCCCCGAAGACGAAGAAGACACCATTAATTTATGGAATTCTCAGATAGATGTATTAAGACGTGTATTCGGTGTATAAATAGTATATGATTAAAAATATAAAAAACATTATACCCCTATCCATATTTTATGCTATTTTTGCAACATAAAAATACAAGATGGGAATATTACGTATAAAAAAATTAGATATATTCGTTCTAAAGAGTTTCATGTTACTCTTTGCTGGAACATTTTTCATATGCTTATTTATCTTCATGATGCAATTCTTATGGAGATATGTAGATGAATTGGTTGGAAAAGGACTTGAATTTAATATACTCGCCCAGTTCTTTATTCTTTCTGCGCTTACTCTAATTCCTATATCATTACCTCTTGCCATACTATTAGCAGCTTTAATGACATTTGGAAACTTTGGAGAAAGATATGAATTACTATCCATGAAGGCAGCAGGTATTCCATTATTACGTATAATGAAACCTATTGCTTTATTATCTATCATACTTGCTTTTACATCATTCTATTTTCAAAATGTTATAGGTCCTAAAGCTCAAAAACAGCTTTGGACACTATTGGTTTCGTTAAAACAAAAATCACCGGAAGTTGATATACCTGAAAAAGTTTTTTATTCAGATATAGAAGGATATAATATATATGTAAACAAAAAAGACAGAGACACTGGTATCCTACAGGATATCTTAATATACAATTTCTCTGATGGTTTTGAAAATGCCCGTATTATATGGGCTAATGAAGGAAAGCTTGAACTTACAGCAGATAAAAAACATCTATATCTTCATCTCTATAATGGGGAACTATTTGAAAATCTAAAATCACAGAACATTGATTCTAAAAATGTTCCATACAGAAGAGAAACATTCAGCGAGAAACATACTCTTATAGATTTTGATGCAGAATTCAACATGGTTGACGGTAGTTTCCTAAACAGAAGATCCGACATAAAAAACATGATTGAAATAACCGAAACTATAGACTCACTCAAAGTATATACCGACAGTGTAGGCAGAGCAATGTATAATGAAATAATGTCATCAACATACAAGAAGGAAGAGCTTAGTAAATCCGACTCAGTAAAAATGAGCAAACAGAATCTCGCACTAATCAATACAGACAGCATATTCAGATCTATGAGCTCAGATGACAAATTGAAAACATTGTCTACTACAGAAAGAAGACTCTCGTCACTCAGCTCAGACTGGAGTATGAAGTCATTCGTCACACAAGACAATGATAAAAGTATCCGAACACATAAATCAGACTGGCATAAAAAAATCACATTATCATTTGCTTGTGTCTTTTTCTTTTTTATCGGAGCACCATTAGGAGCTATAATACGTAAAGGAGGATTAGGTATGCCAGTAGTAATATCTGTGCTTATCTTTATACTTTACTATATTATAGATTCAGGAGCAACACGAGTGGCAAAAAGCGGTGAAATGAATATAATTCTTGGAACATGGATGAGTAGCCTTGTATTGGCTCCTATGGGAATATTCCTTACATATAAATCTAATAAGGACTCAGTAGTATTTAATATAGATTTATATAAAGCATTCTTTAGAAAAATATTTGGTTTGAGACAATCAAGACATATATTCAGGAAAGAAGTAATAATATATAGTCCTAACTACGAAAAAGCATGTGAAACTCTTGACAGAATATGTAAAGAATGTGATAGTTATGCCAATACACACAAATTGCTAGGTCCTCCTAATTATTTCAAAGTATTTACAAATCATACACATGATGATCACATAAAAGAAATAAGCTTACAAATAGAAAGTGTAATAGAAGAACTATCAAACTCAAAAGATGCAATAGTATTAAACAATTTGAATAACTACCCGTTTTTATTTACTAAAGCGCATAAGAGTGTTTCGGACAATATTTGGTTGAATATAATTCTTGGAATTGTTTTCCCTATAGGAATTATCATATGGCTAAATATATGGAGACACAGAGTTATACTTGATAAAGACTTAAAAAATATAATTAAAACTAGCAAAGACATACAAGACAGAATTAGAACAAACATATTACAATAGCAATAAACATTATGGACAAAATTAAACTGAACACAATTGAAGAAGCAATAGAAGATTTTCGTAAGGGCGAAATCGTCATCGTTGTTGACGATGAAGACCGCGAAAATGAAGGCGATATGATAGTTGCAGCAGAACTTATCACACCTGAAAAAGTAAACTTCATGCTAAAACACGCCAGAGGTGTGCTTTGTGCTCCTATAACCATATCAAGATGCGATGAATTAGACTTGCCAAGACAAGTGTCAAACAATACTTCAATACTAGGCACTCCTTTTACTGTTACAATAGACAAACTAGAGGGATGTACAACCGGAGTCTCTGCAGCAGATAGAGCAGCTACAATAAGAGCCCTTGCAGATCCAAACTCAAAACCGGAGACATTTGGACGTCCTGGACATATTAACCCATTATACGCACAAGACAAAGGTGTGCTTCGCAGAGCAGGTCACACAGAAGCTTCAATTGATTTGGCGCGTTTGGCCGGACTATATCCAGCAGCAGCACTAATGGAAGTTATGAATGAGGATGGAACTATGTCGCGTCTGCCTGAATTAAGGAAAATGGCTGATGAATTCGGTTTCAAACTTATTTCCATAGCAGATTTGATTGCATATCGTTTGAAACAGGAATCATTAGTAGAAAAAGGAGTAGAAGTAGATATGCCAACAGAACACGGACACTTCAGATTAATACCTTTCCGTCAGAAGAGCAATGGTCTTGAGCATGTAGCACTTATAAAAGGTGAATTTACTCCTAATGAACCTGTATTAGTAAGAGTTCACTCATCTTGTGCAACAGGTGATATTTTCGGTTCAATGAGATGTGATTGTGGTGAACAGCTCCATAAAGCAATGGAACTTATTGACAAGGAAGGTAAAGGTGCCATAATATATCTTAATCAGGAAGGAAGAGGTATAGGACTTATGGAAAAAATGAAAGCCTATAAACTCCAGGAAGAAGGAATGGATACAGTGGATGCTAACATATGTTTGGGACACCAAGCAGATGAACGCGACTACGGTGTTGGGGCACAAATTTTAAGAGAAATCGGTATTACTAAAATGCGTTTACTCACAAACAACCCTGTAAAAAGAGTTGGCCTGGAAGCATATGGACTTGAAATTGTTGAGAATGTATCTATTGAAGTAACACCTAACAAATTCAATGAAAAGTATTTGCATACCAAAAAAGAACGTATGGGCCACACACTTCATTTCAGCAAATAAACTAATATTAAAAAGAATATGAATATACTAGAAAGCAAGAATCTCGTAAAAGATTCATACAGTTCAAAGGTTGCACAAAACGCATTAATGCGCAGTGTTTACACATGGATGACTCTGGCACTTGCAATTACAGGGCTTACAGCTATGTATATGGCAAAATCTATGACAATCCTAAACATATTGCAGCAAAACTCAATGATGTTTTGGGGAATACTTATAGCAGAAGTTGTACTGGTAATGTACATGACTGCCAGAATAAATAAAATAAGCTTCACAACAGCTACTTTATTATTCATAGCTTATTCCATACTAAACGGAATGACGTTGTCCATTCTGTTTTTGGTATATACAATGAGTTCCATAGCTACAACATTCTTTGTAACAGCAGGAACATTCGGAGCAATGGCAATATTCGGCTATGTAACCAAAAAAGATCTTACACGTATCGGCAACTTATGTATAATGGGAGTGATAGGTATTATCATTGCATCGGTAGTTAATATGTTTTTACATAATTCTATGATGGATATGGTAATCTCATACGTTGGGGTACTACTTTTTGTAGGTCTTACAGCTTATGACGCCCAGAAAATCAAGCATCTCCTTAGCGGTGATGATATAGAAGTAAACGAGTCCACACAAAAAATTGCACTGTTGGGTGCACTTACATTATATCTGGACTTCATAAATCTATTCATTTACCTTCTTAGAATTTTAGGAGACAGAAAGTAAATAAAATGCCGCTATATGCGGCATTTTTTCATTTTAAAAATTATTTCTTTTGCTTATGTCATCAGAAATAGCTTATTTTGCAAAATAATTCAACATTTAAACAAGGACTATACAATGAACCAACTTTCAGATCGTTTGAACAGCCTGTCGCCATCGGCTACATTGGCTATGTCGCAAAAGAGTAGCGAATTAAAAGCTCAAGGTATTGACGTAATCAATCTTAGTGTAGGTGAACCTGACTTCAATACACCTGACCACATCAAAGAAGCAGCTAAAAAGGCTATTGATGACAACTTCTCACGTTACTCACCTGTACCGGGCTATCCTGCTCTTCGCAACGCTATCGTTGAAAAACTGAAAAAAGAAAACGGACTTGAATATTCAGCAGCACAGATTAGCTGTGCAAATGGTGCTAAACAGTCTGTTTGCAACGTAATAATGGCTCTTATCAACAAGGGGGATGAGGTTATTGTTCCTGCTCCATATTGGGTTAGCTATCCTGAAATGGTAAAATTGGCAGAAGGTACTCCAGTTATTGTAAGTGCGGGCATAGAGCAAGATTTCAAGATTACTCCAGAACAGCTCGAGGCTACAATCACTCCAAACACACGTGCTCTCATCCTTTGCTCTCCTTCTAACCCTACAGGTTCTGTTTATACTAAAGAAGAATTGGCTGGATTGGCATCTGTAATTGCAAAACATGAGCGTGTAATCGTAATTGCTGATGAAATATACGAACACATCAATTATATAGGTAAGCATGAAAGCATCGCACAGTTCGCAGAAATCAAGGACCGTGTAGTTATCGTAAACGGAGTTTCTAAAGCTTATGCCATGACAGGATGGCGTATTGGTTTCATCGCTGGTCCAGAATGGATTGTAAAAGGTGTAAACAAACTTCAGGGACAATATACATCAGGTCCATGTTCGGTTTCACAAAAAGCTGCCGAAGCTGCTTATACAGGAACACAAGAGCCTGTAGAAGAAATGCGTAAAGCTTTCGAACGTCGTCGCGACCTTATCGTTAAATTAGCAAAAGAAATCCCAGGTTTCGAAGTTAACGTTCCACAAGGAGCATTCTATCTGTTCCCAAAATGTGATTCATTCTTCGGCAAGAAAGACGGCGAAAGAGTAATAAATAACTCTGATGATTTGGCTATGTATCTTCTTGAAGTAGGTCATGTTGCATGCGTAGGTGGAGCATCATTCGGTGCACCTGAATGCATCCGTATGAGCTATGCTACTTCTGACGAAAACATTGTAGAATCAATGCGAAGAATCAAAGAGACATTAGCTCGTTTGAAATAATTTGAATATTATATTAAGCAATAGGCTGTTTCAGAATAAAACCTGGGACAGCCTTTTTTATTGTAATCAAAACAATACGCCATGACTATACAAAAAAAGGCCACTTCCATTGAAGTAGCCTTAAATCGTTGTCATAAATTTGACGACTGGATATTATCCCTGATGAATAGCTTCAGAAGGACAAACATCAGCGCAAGTACCACATTCTGTACAAGCATCTGGGTTAATAGAATATTTGTCACCTTCAGAAATAGCACCTACTGGGCATTCATCGATACATGTACCGCAAGCGATACAATCGTCACTAATTACGTAAGCCATTGTTGTAAAAAAAATTAAGTTATTATTAGTACTAATTGTTTATGCAAAGTTAGTATTTTTACCCATATTTGTAACATCCACTTTGCAGAAAGTGGATAATTTGTACATTGTCTAAATAAAATCACTTCATTATCGCCTGATATATTGCCTGTTGTATTGCAGGACGTATTTTCAGTTTCATCAACTTTTTTCTGTCACACGGATTTGGATAAATCCTGTTACATAGGAAAACAAAAACCAAATCATTATCAGGATCAGCCCATGCGCAAGTTCCAGTAAAACCGGTATGACCGAAAACTGAAGAGGGTGTTTCAGGCGCACAATATCCGTTTTCCGGTTCATCTGCATCTGGCTTGTCGAAACCAAGTCCACGCCTGCTGTTCTTCGACTTCATGGTAATGAAAAGTTCACATGTAGCACGCGAAAGATATCTACGGTCTCCCATTACACCTTTATCAAGAAGCATCTGGTAAATAGTTGCAACTTCACGGGCAGTAGAAAATAAGCCAGCATTTCCAGATACTCCTCCAAGCATTGCCGCAGCTTCGTCATGAACATAACCATGTACAGGACCTTTTCTCAAAAAATCTTCTTCTACTGTAGGGACTATCTCATCTTTATCATACCTCTGCAGAGGATTATATAATGTATGTACCAGTCCCATCGGTTTATAAAAATTTTCTTCAAGAAACTCATCCATAGGCATCCCGGAAATATTTTCTACGGCTTCTTTCAAAAGTATAAAATTCAAGCAACTATACCTGTACGAATGTCCCTTAAGACTAGCTTCTGCTATTTCCTGTAAAACAACATTCTTGAATTCAGGGTTTACATAAAGATTATCTGACATTCTTAATGTATACCCCACTGTATCTTTGTCTGATATCCATTCAGGAAGAAACTCATAGTTAGTACATATATACAGAGCGTTCCCAATTTTCACTTTATGATTAGAGTCTCTATATTTTTTATACATCCCGCCCTTACAACTCTTCTGGTCTATAGCCTTTTTGTAGAAAGGCAAATACGCCGGTAAGCCTGACTCATGATACAATAACTGTTGTATAGTAATATTCTGTTTGTCTGTAGATTTTAGAACTGGAACATAATCAGAAATTTTATCTGTTAGGTTAATCCTACCTTCATCATAAAGTTTCATTACAGCCAGCAAAGTAGCAGTAGTCTTCGTAAGCGAAGCCAAATCATATAAATCGTTCTCTCTCACTTCCCTATCAGATCCATAAGTATGCGTTCCAAAACACTTATTATAAATCTGATATCCATTTTTCCATACCAATACATGGCATCCAGGATAAGCACCCTGTTCAATACCATATTTTGCTATACTGTCAATACGAGCCAGGATTTTAGAATTCATTCCAAATTCTTCAGGCTTATATCTTCTTGGTCTGTCGGGATCAACTACCACACCTGCCCCCTCTTTATATTCATCATTTAAATCGACAGACAGGCGTCCGTCAACCTTTTGATTTCCAAGCAACACGTCTGCAACAAATTCCTGAGTATATTTTTCATCCGAATGTGCCAATATTACAGCTGACGATTGTGCAACAACCTGCTCAAGTTTCTGAAGAACATTTTGCGAATTAAAACAAACCAATATCGTAGGTTTACCTTTGGCTAGTTCTGCCAGAATATTTCTATACTTTTCCACTTTTGATGTATACACAGCAACTATAACCCTCTGTGCCGGAGTAATTTTCTTTTTTAAATACTCAAGAGAATCAATATTAGCATGCAGCCATGTAACAGGATAAGTCTTGTTTATCTTATTAAAGAAAGGATACGTTTCCGACAATGTAGCCGAAACATTCAACAAAACGGTTCCCGAAAGTGATAAATCAAGAGGTAACATTTCATCTGAATCCTTTACAACTGTTACAGCGGATTTCTTCACACGTTTCATCAAGTCATCGGTATATGCCCTGTTTATACGTGACATAATTCCTTTTTTTTCTATCGAAGGACGTTTGTATAGACCAAAAGCATATTTATATGTCAATACTTTACGACACTTTTCGTCTATCTCTTCTTCTGTGATTTTACCATCTTTCACTGCTTTCAGAACTCCATCCAGCTCTCGTTTCAGATTTCTTGGCGCGAGTACCATATCATTTCCTGCCGCCAAAGCTTGTGCAGATACATACGGATTATTAGAAATTCCCTTCATCTCAAGTGCATCTGTAAATACCAAACCTTTAAAGCCTAATTCATTTTTAAGCAAATCGGTTACTATAACATGAGAAATTGAAGCAGCCTTATCATCCAACGTAGGGATATTAAGATGCCCAACCATTATCCCCCCCACTCCATCTTCTATAGCTTTCTGGAATGGATATAGTTCAATGCTGTCCAATCTAGCTCTGTTAAAAGGCAATACCGGCAATGATTTATGAGAATCGACTTCGGTATCTCCATGCCCTGGAAAATGTTTGCAAACAGCCAATACACCTCCATCCTCAAGACCCTTTGAATAGGCTATTACTTTTCTGGCAACCAATTCCCTATCACTACCAAAAGAACGTGTATTTATCACCGGATTCTTTGGATTATTATCTATATCTGCTACAGGAGCAAAATTCACATGCACACCTATTTCCCTTAACTGTCTAGCCACTTCCTTTCCATATTCATAAATCAATGTATCATTCTGTATACATCCCATTACTCTATTTCTAGGAAATGAAGGAGTACCTTTCAATCGCATTGCCAATCCCCATTCACCGTCAAAAGTTATAAGCAAAGGTATATCGGCCATGCTTTGAGCATAATTTGTCAATTCTACCTGTTTTTCAACTTCACCACCAGAGAATAGCAAGCCCCCTACTCCATATTCCTTTACGGCAGCAGAAATGTTCTGTTTGTTTTGTTGTGTAGTATATGGAGCAACGGTATGTATAAACAACTGCCCGATTTTCTGTTTCAAAGTCAATGTTTTTAACTTTGAATTAACCCAATTGTTACATTCAGCATCATTACTTACATTTCTGTATATAAAATTCGTTTGTGCATCAATGCATAACGATAATGATATCAGCATACATGCCAATAAAATTTTCTTCATATTCTGTGCAATATTAGTGACTATATATTAATGCGAAATTAAATAAAAAACATCAACCATACAAGAAAAGGGACAAAGTATGAAAAAAAAGGGACAAAGAGTTTGCTATGTGCCAGAAAAGAAGTACCTTTGCACCGCTTTCGCGCAATCGCTGTCATGAAGAGTTACTTGATATGTTGCGTTGTAACGATAAACAATTTAATTTATAAAAAACAATGGATTTAATTAAAATTGCAGAAGAAGCATTTGCTACTGGCAAACAGCATCCTTCATTCAAAGCTGGTGATACTATCACAGTAGCATACCGTATCGTTGAAGGTAGCAAGGAACGCGTTCAGTTGTATCGCGGTGTTGTTATCAAAATTTCTGGTCATGGTGAAAAGAAACGTTTCACTGTACGTAAAATGTCAGGTACAGTAGGTGTTGAACGTATCTTCCCATTGGAATCTCCAGCTATCGACAGCATCACTGTCAACAAAATCGGTAAAGTACGTCGTGCTAAATTGTACTACTTGCGTGCTCTTACTGGTAAGAAGGCTAGAATTCAGGAAAAACGCGTTAACGCATAATCTTGAAAACTATTTTCCTTACATAAAAAAAGGTCTGCTTATGCAGGCCTTTTTTTATGCTGTATAATTTTCTACTACCGCAATCAAAAAAAACAGGGCAGTTTTCCAAAGAACACCACCCTATAAACATATAATTAACACGAAACTATTTTCTCATAATATTCCGGATTCATCAATTATCTGAAATCCTTAAGTTCTTCCTGAAGTTTCTGCCTTGTAAAAAATATCCTGCTCTTCACTGTTCCCAAAGGCAAGTTAAGTTTTTCAGCAATTTCACGATACTTGAATCCTGCTACAAACATTGAGAAAGGAACTCTATACTCACTAGGCAAAGAATTTACTATACGTCTCATTTCCTTCAAATCGTACGCACCTTCAGTAGAGTCACCTTCCAAATCAAATCCCTTATTTATAAAATAAGAATTGTCTGTCTGATCCACATAAGTCTGATCGCGTAATGTCTTTCTATAATTATTTATAAATATATTACGCATTATCGTGTAAACCCATCCTTTAAAGTTCGTCTCTTCAGTATATTTTTCTTCGTTATCAAGTGCCTTCAGAGAAGTTTCCTGTAACAAATCATTTGCATCTTCATAATCTGCAGTAAGTTTGTATGCAAAGTTTAAAAGGTCAGACTGTAAATTAAGTAAGTTCTGTGCAAAAGTAACTGTTTTCATATTCTTGTTGGTTAGTTTGTTTCTATAACTGTTTGATTTTCACAATACAAAATTATAGATAACAACCCAACACCACCCCCTTAATTCAGACATTCAATGGGGTGAAAACAGTTTTTACCCCCTAATTTGATAGTTTTTATCCTCTATTTCCACTGTTTGAACGGACATTTCATCAGAAAAGAGTTATAATACTTTACTTGTCCGGTAACTTCTTCACCTAAAAAAGGAGGAACCTCATACTCCTCATCCACACTTCCAAGTTCAACTTCCGCCACTATCAGACCTTCATTTTCTCCATAAAATTCATCCACCTCAAATGTATGCTTTCCAAATTCCACCAGATATCTTGTTTTGTCAATCATTCCTGGTTGACAAAGTTTCATAAGTTCTTGTGCCTCATCCAAGGGTATTTCATGTTCCCATTCATATCGGCTCAGACCATTGTCTTCAGACGCACCCTTGATAGTGAGAAAACCTTTATTATTTCTTATCCTCACCCTCACAGTCCTTCCTCTGTCACTACATATATATCCCTGTACAATTCTTGATGATGAAACAGCCATATCCTTATACGATAAATCCTTAACCAAGAATTTTCTTTCTATCTCCTGCGACATATCATTTTTTATCCTCTGTTATTAAATAGAACAAAGGCTGCCGGATAATGTTCACACCCGACAGCCTTAATTTATACTTTAGAAAAGTCAGACAGCTACACTATATGCAACAGCCAACAGCACTCCCAATACTAACAGAGAGATGCATACTATTTTAAAAACTTTGTCAGCCTTTTGTTCCTGACGTTTCTCGTAATTCTGTTTCTTGATGTTATGTTTCTGGCTCATAGCAAATATTTTTTATATTAACTTACCCCAAAATTACTATTTAATTAATAAAAACCAAAAACAGAACACAAAAAAAATATCAGGAATCAAGCCTCACTGTCCGAGAACTCCATCAGATAAGCCTTAATAAATCCGTCTATCTTACCATCCATCACTCCATTCACATCAGATGTCTGGAAGTTAGTACGATGGTCTTTCACACGACGGTCATCAAACACATAGCTTCGTATCTGCGAGCCCCATTCAATTTTCTTCTTTCCAGCCTCAACTTTAGCCTGTTCTTCCATACGATGCTGAAGTTCTTTATCATAAAGAATAGAACGTAACTGACGCATTGCATTTTCCTTGTTCTTTGGCTGGTCTCGTGTTTCGGTGTTTTCAATAAGGATTTCTTCTTCTTCTCCTGTATACGGATCCTTATACTGATAACGCAGACGTACACCTGATTCAACTTTATTTACGTTCTGACCTCCGGCTCCACCGCTTCTGAAAGTATCCCACGAGATTCTTGCAGGCTCTATAGTAACCTCTATAGAATCATCAACTAAAGGAGTTACGAAAACAGAAGCAAACGAAGTCATACGTTTTCCCTGGGCATTATAAGGCGACACACGTACCAAACGGTGTACACCATTCTCACCCTTCAGATAACCATAGGCATAAGGTCCTTCAATATTCATCGTAACAGTCTTGATTCCTGCCTCATCGCCTTCCTGCAGATTGGCTACAGAAAGTTTATATCCATTACTTTCAGCCCAACGCATATACATACGCATCAGCATGGACGACCAGTCCTGACTTTCAGTTCCACCGGCACCCGAATTAATCTTCAGCACGCAGTCCATCTGATCGGCTTCCGAACGAAGCATATTCTTAAGCTCCAATTCTTCCACTGCAACTTGTGCCTTGCCGTAAGCCTCATCCACTTCCTGCTCTGTCACTAATTCATCCTTGAAGAAATCGAACGACAATTCCAGTTCGTCTACCAAAGTCTTCACTTCTTTATATCCGTCAATCCAGGACTGAAGACCTTTCACCTTTTTCATCTGGGCTTCAGCCTTCTTTGCATCATCCCAAAATCCCGGTGCCTGAGTGCGGAGCTGTTCTTCCTCCACCTGTACCAATTTGTTTTCAATATCCAGATAGCGGTAAAGTGCCTCTGTACGTTCCTTTAAATCCTTAAGCTGTTCTATTGTAATCATCTTATTCCATTTTTGCGGCTACAAAGTTAGTCAAAAATCACAAAATGACCAAGTTACTCTTCATACATCTTCTCAATCTGCTCTGCATAGTTTTTCATCAGTACAGGTCTCTTTATTTTCAGTGTATTTGTCAGCTCACCTTTTTCCATACTGAAAGGTTCAGGCAGCAAAGTAAATCTCTTTATCTGTTCATAATGCGCAAATTCCTGCTGCAACGTATCTATACGCATACGGAAGAGTTCCTGAATTTCAGGTTTTTCGAGCAAGTCTTTCATATCAGAATATTTTATGCCTTTACTTTCTGCATACGATTTTACTTGAGAATATTCCGGTACTATAAGAGCAGATACATACTTTCTCTGGTCGGCTATTATTGAAATCTGGTCTATATATTTATCTACTACAAGTTTTGTTTCTATAGCCTGAGGAGCTATATATTTACCGTTTGAAGTCTTGAACAAATCTTTAATACGGTCTGTCAGATACAGACGTCCGTCTTCTATATATCCGGCATCTCCTGTACGGAACCATCCGTCAGCAGTAAACGAACCTTTAGTTATAGCCTCCTTATTATAATATCCTTTGGTCACAGTTTCACCTTTTACCAGAACTTCATTATTATCGCCGATTTTAATTTCCACTCCTGGCAATACTCTTCCCACTGAACCAATCTTGAAGTCATCAATCCACTGACAAGTTACTGTAGCTGTAGTTTCCGTCAGTCCATATCCGGCTATCATGTTTATACCTACCGATCTTACAAATTCTTCCACTTTCGGCGGTATGGCAGCACCTGCCGTTGGGAAAAAGTTTCCATTTTCTATACCAATAGTCTTTTTCAGCAGGCTATAAATAGTTTTTTCGTAGAATTTGTATTTCATTTTAAGTATTGCCGACGGTTCCTTACCGTTCATAAGGCAATCTATATTGTATTCCTTACCAACCTTGAGAGCATCTAGCATAAGTTTCTTTTTTATTCCGGTAGTTTCGTTTATCTTTTCCATTACTCCAGAATATACTTTCTCCCAAAAACGCGGAACACTACACATTGCCGTCGGGCGTATTTCCTTTATGGTCTTCTGTATATCGGTAGGTCTTAAGTTCACACACAAAGTACATCCCCTGTCTATACACAAATACGACCATGCACGTTCAAAAATATGAGTAAACGGAAGGAAGTTCATCACAACATCCTTATCAGAAAGTGTTTTCAGTCGTCCATAGTGAGCTTTTATTCCAAATTCGAAACATGAATGATGAAGCATAACTCCCTTAGATTCACCTGTGGTACCTGATGTATACAGAATATTTGCCAAATCCTCTGGCTTGGAAGCTTCTGTACGCCTGTCAACTTCCTGTTGCAGACCTTCATCTTTTCCCAATTTCAGGAAATCATCAAAATAAATAGAATTTTCATCTCCCGGGAGTTTCTTAACATTAGGGTCAAATATTACTATCTGTTTCAGCGATTTGCATAATCCCTGAACACGTCGTGCCACCTCATACTGATACTGTTCTCCAACGAATATATAACGTATTGATGCATCTTGAACAATATAATGTACCTGAGCCTCAGAACTTGTGGCATATAGCGGAATAGTCACAACCCTAGTGGCATAGGCACCAAAGTCCACATAAAAACATTCCGGCATATTCTGAGAAAAAACTCCCACATTTTCCTGTTCTTTTATTCCGAGTGCAACCATAGCACGAGATACACACTTTACCTTATCTGCAAATTTATTCCACGAAACAGAAATCCAAGAAGATACAGAATAGTCACGATACTTTATAGCTACTCTTTCACCATATTTTTTTGCTTGACGGAAAACAAGGTCCGACAAAAATGATTTGCCCATTTTATATACTTATTTAGAATTCTTAATACGCAAAGTTAATTATATTTTTCTATTTTACCACAATTTTGTTACTATATACTAAAATAAAACATATCTTTGCCATAAAATATCAGATTAATATGATGACAGATACAAGTTATTACACATCGGAGGCTATAACACTGCTTCAAGCTCTGATAGGAATACCATCCATAAGCAGGGAAGAAGATGCAGCAGCCGATTTCCTGCAAACCTATATTGAAGAATCCGGCATAATGACCGGACGTATGGGAAACAACGTATGGTGCATAAGTCCAATGTTCGACACATCAAAGCCCACCATTCTTCTGAATTCCCATATAGATACAGTAAAGCCTGTCAACGGATGGCGCAAACAACCTTTCACTCCTAAAATAGACAATGGAAAGCTATTCGGTCTGGGCAGCAACGATGCAGGAGCCTCATTGGTTTCATTATTTCAGGTATACAAACATTTAAGTGCAACCGAGCAGAAATATAATCTAATATTCCTAGCCTCATGCGAAGAAGAAGTTTCGGGTAAAAACGGTATAGAAAGTGTACTTCCACAATTACCACCAATAACACTTGGAATTGTGGGTGAGCCTACAGAAATGAATCCGGCTATCGCAGAAAAAGGACTTATGGTACTAGATGTTACATCACAAGGACGTTCAGGTCACGCAGCACGCGAAGAAGGAGATAATGCTATATATAAAATACTTCCGGACATAGAATGGTTCAGGACACACAAATTCGAGAAAGAGTCAAGCATACTCGGTCCGGTAAAAATGACAGTAACACAGATTAATGCCGGAACACAGCACAATGTCATACCAGACACATGCAATATTGTGGTAGATATACGTAGTAACGAATTCTATTCAAACGAGGCTCTTTTCGAAGAAATAAAAAAGAATATCAACAGCGAAGTAAAAGCCAGATCTTTCAGGCTCAATTCTTCAAGTATATCTTCGGACCACCCTATAGTAAAACGTGCCATAGCATTAGGTAAAGTTCCATTTGGTTCACCTACCCTTTCAGACCAGGCACTAATGCCATTCACATCAGTTAAAATAGGACCGGGCAAATCTTCGCGTTCGCACACTGCCGATGAATATATAATGATAAATGAAATAGAAGAGGCCATCGGTCTTTATATAAAACTTCTTGACGGGTTGGAGCTATAAAGCTCCAGCCCGTTTTATTTCAGGTCAGTCAGACTCTATTTCCATCAGTTCTCCTGTTACTGAATTCATAATGAATCCTCTCACTTTAATACCCTCGGCCGGCATCAACGGATGATGACGTACTATATGTACACTTTTACGAACGGCATCCTCAGTATCATCAAAACCACTCAGCCACGAACGCAAGTCTACATCACAGTATTCCATCATCTCGATATGATCCTGCGAAACTCCACGCGAACGCATGTGCGAAAGCATCTCATCGCTATCCATATGCTGCACGCCACAATCTGTGTGACCTATAATCATTATTTCCTCTACGCCCAATTCATAGATTGCTACAAGCAGACTTCGCATTGCACTCCCGAAAGGATGAGTAATTGTTCCACCTGCGTTCTTTATAATCTTTACATCACCGTTTTTAAGTCCTAATGCGGCTGGTAGCAACTCTATGAGGCGTGTATCCATACACGTCACAATAGCAATTTTCTTGTCAGGATATTTAGTTGTAAGAAATTTCTCATATCCCTTTGTTTCAACAAAAGATTTGTTGAATTCAATCAATTCGTCTATCATAATCCTCTTTTAATAAAATTCATATTGCAAAAATACATCAAAAAAAAACATCAAAAAAAAACATCAAAAATAAAAAGCAAGAGTAAATATCTGCACTATACAGCATTTACTCTTGCCTTCATTAAAATATTATTTCATCACATACGTTCTATTATATATTCCTCTCCAGCACTGGTATCTATATCATACTCATAGATTTTATACAACATAGGGTGCTCAGCCGTAAGTCCTTCTGATTTCAAAGGTTCTTTAATTTAGGCATTCTGATAATACTTATTTTTATTGTCACCTTTAGCCTCAGTCAGTCCAGTACCCTTAAGAGGTATATATGAACGAATTCTCAGATTTCCTCCCAAACCAGATTTTATCTTTGCAGATAGCAGTTCACCACCTTTCCATTCCATATCAACTGTAAATCCTCCTCTTGCTTTTAGTCCTGAAATTTTACCTTCTCTCCATTCATCAGGCGGAGCAGGTAACAGATGAGGCTGTCTCAATATGAGACGGCCTTTTTTGTGTCTACAAAAAAAT
>artificially_reared_1__coassemble_317_pt1 | contig 17232 bp, 14 predicted proteins | sample artificially_reared_1__metabat2_low_PE_002 | metagenome-assembled genome bin artificially_reared_1 | reverse complement strand
GTTGCTGTTCGTTGAAAACGCCTTGTCCTCTTACCCATCCCTTGTTTGTCCACTGAGTTACAAAAAAATCATCATTAGGTTCAGGCCATACGCCATGACCATTTTCGAAGGTAAACGATGTCGTTGTATACAAATGTCTAGAATCAGCTTTTTTCATTTCCTTCAGCATGTCTCCCATTACATCGAAATCATACTGCAGTTCGTTACCCAAAGCCCAAAAGCAGAAAGAAGGATGATTTCCATACTCTTTACTAATACGTCGAGCCTCAGCACGTAAAAAATCTATAGTAGCCCGGTCTTTTCCTAATGTAACACTCCATACCGGAAGTTCTATCTGAATATAGAATCCCATCTCATCTGCGACATTGAACGCTGCTTCCGGCGGACACCATGAATGGAAACGCAAATGATTCATTCCATATTCACGAGCAGATGAGTAAAGTTTTCTCCATGACTCTTCATCTGTAGGAGGATTTCCTGTTAGAGGGAAAATACAACATTCCAAAGTTCCTCTTAAGAACATCGGATTGCCATTCAGCATGAGTTTGTTTCCCTCGTTAACCAAATGGCGCATTCCAAATGTTTCTGTCTTTCCTGAATTTATCTTTTTTCCTTTAACTTCTATCGTAGCTACATATAAATATGGATTAAATTCATTCCATAGTGGAGCTTTTTCACCAAGACTGTATTCAACCTCTATTTCAGACTCACCGGGTTTTACTGTTATTTCTTTTTCTTCAGACAAATATTTCTTACCGTCTGATTTTCCTTTCACATTTACAGAAAGAGATAAAGTTTCGGCATTTTCTAAAGAATTAACAACTGTCACAACAGCCTTGACAGTGCCTGAATTTGCATCAGGATATAATTGTACATTATCTATCCTTATCTTGTCTACAGCCTCAATATACATATCGCCAAGAATACCGTTCCATTTTACCTGTGTATCCTCGGTATATGCATGAGCCAACTCCTTAACAGAAATATCGTAACGCTTTCTATTATCAACCCTTACTGTTATCAAATGCCTTTGACCGCTTTTAAGATAAGGTGTAAGGTTATATACATGAGGTGTAGTTAGACTTTCTTCGTGTCCATTAACCTTTTTCCCGTCTATCCATACTTGAGTATCCCACAGAACTCTTTCCAAATGTAAAATATAATCTTTTTCATCCCAGTCTGACGGAATCTGTATTTCTTTAGAATACCAGGCAGGACCTATATAACTGTATGCTCTGGTGAGATGTAAAAGTTGAGGTTTTGTCAACTCCGGCTGCAAAAAACATTTAGTTCCAAGTTTTGCAGCATCAGTCGTACCAGGCAACATAATTTTGTTTTCATATAGTTTTCCAGGCCACGATTCTCTGATACCAATATCAGCACTGTCAAGTCTTACGGTCCACTCACCCGAAATATTCAACTGTTCTACATGATTACCACATGACACTAATTGTAATAGCAATAATGAAGCTAAGAATGCATTTTTCATGATATTATTATTTTTACTGTATTTTCTGAATGCAAAATAACACGATTTCAGATTCATGCAAAATGTATTTTTCAACTTATTTGATGTAAAATAACTCTAAACAAAAAGTTTTTATACTATATTTGTATAAAACTTAGAATGTAGTACTATATGGAACGTAAAAAAGACGGTTTTGAAGGACAAAGAGCTATCGTACTTCCACAGACAATCAAAGATTTACTAAAAACAAACGAACTTACTTCACTATTATATATAACAGATATAGGCTTTTATCCAAAAGCTGACGGACACTACCGCATCAGAAAGGAAGGAGCAGAACAAAATATACTTATCTATTGTACAAACGGAAAAGGCTGGATTAGTATAAACGGCACAAAGCATGAAATTAAAAAGGAAGAATTTTTCATAATTGAAGCAGGAACTCCACATTCATACGGAGCTTCAGAAAAAGCCCCTTGGAGCATTTACTGGATACACTTTACAGGAGATAAAAGTCACCTATTCAAATCTATATATAATATGGTGATAAGAATAGACGAAGCACCGGAAGCCAGATTCAAAGACCGTTTACTTATGTTTGAAGAAATATACAGAAACCTGGAAATGGGATACAGCTCCGAGAATCTGGAATACGTTACTTTGTGTCTCTGGCATTTTATTGCTTCATTCAGATTCATTTCTCAATATAGGGAAGTAAACAAATCTATAAAAGGAGATGTTATTCAGGATGCCATAAATTTCATGAGAAGCAACATAGAGAAAAAACTGTCGCTTGAAGATATTGCAAACAGCGTAAATTATTCTCCATCACACTTCGGACAGATTTTTCTGAAAAAAACCGGACACAGCCCGTTGAATTATTTCAACCAACTGAAGATTCAGAAAGCATGCCAGATGCTTGACTTTTCAGACATGAAGATTAAAAAAATTGCAAATATACTTGGTTTTTATGACCAATATCATTTTTCTAAAACATTCTTCAAAATTACAGGAGAAACACCATCACAATATAAGAAAAGAAATAAGGGATAAATATACATACAAAAAAAACACCTTGACGTTTTGGTCAAAACGACAGCTCGTTTTACCTAAAACGTCAAGGTGTTTTTTTGAAACGTATCAAACCTTATTCTGACACTGCCTCGCCTTCACTTTTCACCAACAGAAGGACTTCGTTATTATCGGCATCCATAAGCGACAAAGTTCCGTCCTCGTTCACTGCAAATGAAGTGACTTTGTTCATTGCAGCAAGAACCTTACGCTCAGTTTCCATTCCCGGACCTGCCATCATGGTAGAAATCATCTGTCCGAACTTTAAAGATAAAGAATTACCTTCTTCATGCGAGAAAGAACCGTTGATAATGTTGCATCCTCCATTGCCATGCACTGCATTTTCGACAACATTAAATGAAAGAAACGGAGTCTTGTCGGCTATCTCCACTTCTACCCCATCCACTTTTGATATGTTCCATTTGCCATTAATGTCATTCAGAGATACAGCAGGAGCTTCTCTCTTCACGAGCGACAGAACCACATTACCGTCTTTGTCTGTCAGTTCAACCCCCGTAGCCGAAGCCTTATATCCTGCAACTTCATTCAACGCCTCAAGTACCTTCTGCTCGGTTTCCATATCAGGACACATCATACGTGTAGAAGCAACTCCAGTAAAGCCAATCTTACCGGGATTTATTGAATCCAACTCTACACCACCCATAATACGGTTGCATCCGGCATTGCCGTACAAACGTCCTTCTTCTATATCAAAACCTATATAAGAATTGCCTTTTACTTCCTTTCCTTCGACTGATACAACATTCCATTCGCCTGCAATATCTACCGACTTGCCTGTTGTTCCACAAGATGATAATACAACCGCCACAAAAGCGGCAGCACTGATTAATGTTTTCTTCATACTGTTTTCCTTTTATCGTTTTTCTTACTTACAATAACAAAAGCAATAGTCCATTGTTCATACAAAAGTAACAAACAATAGTATCAATTATTCTGTTCTAATATAAAAAATGTGATATTTAAGCAATACTGCATGCAGTTTTGAAAAAAGTCTTATCTTTGCATATTGAACGGTAACGTTTACCGGGAATTAAAATTTCACATTAATAAGTTAAATGAGTAAAGTATTGATTATCGGTGCAGGCGGTGTAGGTACCGTTGTTGCACACAAGGTGGCTCAGCATCCTGAAGTATTTACAGAAGTAATGATTGCTAGCCGCACCCAGTCAAAATGTGACGCGATTGTAAAAGCAATCGGTAACCCAAACATCAAAACCGCTAAGGTAGATGCTGACAATGTGGCCGAACTGGTGGCTTTATTCAACAGTTTTAAACCCGAAATCGTTATTAACGTAGCTCTTCCTTATCAGGATCTTACAATCATGGAAGCTTGCTTGCAGGCAGGAGTAAACTATCTTGATACAGCCAACTATGAGCCAAAAGACGAGGCTCACTTCGAATACAGTTGGCAGTGGGCTTACAAGAAACGTTTCGAAGATGCAGGGCTGACTGCTATCCTCGGATGCGGATTCGACCCGGGAGTGAGCGGTGTATATACTGCATATGCAGCAAAACACCACTTCGACGAAATGCACTATCTTGACATTGTGGACTGCAATGCAGGAAATCACCACAAAGCATTTGCCACTAACTTCAACCCTGAAATAAATATCCGCGAAATCACTCAGAACGGACGTTATTGGGAAGACGGAAAATGGGTAACTACAAAACCTCTGGAATTCCACAAGGATTTGACTTATCCAAACATCGGTCCGCGCGATTCATATCTGCTTTATCACGAAGAACTTGAATCACTCGTCAAGAACTTCCCTACCATCAAGCGTGCACGCTTCTGGATGACATTCGGTCAGGAATACCTAACTCACCTGAGAGTGATACAGAACATAGGTATGGCAAGCATCGAGCCTATCAACTACAACGGAATGGAAATCGTACCTCTGCAGTTCCTGAAGGCTGTATTGCCTAACCCACAGGATCTTGGCGAAAACTACGAAGGCGAAACTTCTATCGGTTGCCGTATCCGCGGTGTGAAAGACGGAAAAGAACGTACATACTACGTTTATAACAACTGTTCTCACCAGGAAGCATACAAGGAAACAGGTATGCAGGGAGTAAGCTATACTACAGGTGTTCCGGCAATGATTGGTGCCATGATGTTCCTGAAAGGATTATGGAAACGTCCGGGAGTATGGAACGTGGAAGAATTCGATCCGGATCCATTTATGGAGGCATTGAACATGTACGGACTGCCATGGCATGAAGTATTCGACGGAGATTTGGAACTTTAATTTTTAATAGCAAGATAACAGGTCACAGTTACGAGTTGACAAGGTTTCCATCAGCATGGACAGCCTTGTCAACTTGTCATCTAATAAACTTGTCAACTAAATAAAAAACTTAATATTATGAATGTAGGAGACAAAGCACCCGACTTTTTGGGACTGAATGAAAAAGGCGAAGAAATACGCCTGAGCAATTACAAGGGAAAGAAAGTAGTACTTTACTTCTATCCTAAAGACATGACAAGCGGATGTACAGCACAGGCATGCAATCTGCGCGATAACTACGAAACTCTGCAAAATGCAGGATACGAGATAATAGGTGCAAGCATACAGGATGCAAAATCGCACCAGAAATTCATCGACAAGAACAGTCTGCCTTTCACCATTATAGCAGATACTGAACAAAAACTGGTTCAGGAGTTCGGTGTCTGGGGCGAAAAAAGCATGTGTGGAAAGAAATATATGGGAACATTCCGTACTACCTTCATTATCAACGAAGAAGGAGTGATAGAAAGAATAATCTCTCCTAAAGAGGTGAAGACAAAAGACCACGCAGCACAGATTTTGAAATAATAATAACATATAAACTCATAATCATATATGGCAAAGAAAGACGAACTGGAATTTGAAGGCGGTATTGACAGCCCTTCAAAGCCTAACAACTCGGAAAAGCTGAAGGCGCTGCAGGCTGCCATGGACAAGATAGAAAAGAACTTCGGAAAAGGTTCAATCATGAAAATGGGTGATGACCACGTGGAAGAAGTTGAAGTTATACCAAGCGGTTCGATAGGTCTTAACGCTGCACTTGGTGTAGGCGGTTATCCTAAAGGACGTATCATAGAAATATATGGTCCTGAATCATCAGGTAAGACTACCCTGGCGATACATGCCATTGCAGAGGCTCAGAAAGCAGGTGGTATAGCTGCTTTTATAGATGCAGAACATGCTTTCGACCGTTTCTATGCTGCCAAACTTGGTGTAGATATCGACAACTTGCTTATCTCACAGCCGGACAACGGTGAACAGGCTCTGGAAATAGCAGACCAGCTGATTCGCTCATCGGCTATCGACATTATCGTTATCGACTCTGTTGCAGCTCTTACTCCTAAAGCAGAAATAGAAGGCGACATGGGTGATAACCGTGTAGGACTCCAGGCACGACTGATGTCGCAGGCACTGAGAAAGCTTACATCAACTATCAACAAAACGAACACTACATGTATCTTCATCAACCAATTGCGCGAAAAAATCGGTGTAATGTTCGGTAATCCTGAAACTACTACAGGTGGTAATGCGCTTAAGTTCTACGCATCAGTAAGACTTGATATACGTCGTGCCACACAGCTCAAGGATGGTGAAGAAATAATCGGTAACCAGGTAAGAGTAAAGGTGGTAAAGAACAAAGTTGCTCCTCCTTTCCGCAAAGCAGAATTCGACATTATGTTTGGCGAAGGAATATCAAAGAGTGGCGAAATAATAGATCTTGGTGCCGAACTTGGAATAATCAAGAAAAGCGGTTCATGGTACAGCTATAACGACACAAAACTTGGCCAGGGACGTGATGCTGCCAAAGTATGCATACAGGACAATCCAGAACTGGCAGAAGAACTGGAAGCACAGATTTTTGCAGCACTGAAAGACAAAGAATAAGAAGACTTTCATACAGAAAGCCATCCATGATACGGATTTCTTTTACTTATCTGTACAAAAAAAACGTAAAAGATTTATCCGGATAATCATGGATGGCTTTTTTTGTTTAAATTTACACTGAAATTATAAACAAAAACACAATAACCATCAAAATACCAAAATTATGAGAATATCGCATTGGCTTTTATCTGTAATATTATGTTGCTTTACACTTAACGCACTGGCTCAGAAAAAAATTCCATTCCGCTTTGCCACAAGAGCAGAAGCGCAAATGCTTATTACTGACATTGATAACTTTACGAACAAACTGAATAGTTTTGACATAAACCTCAGACTTGGTAAAGAAAACGGTAGAAAATCGGAACTGCTCAGACTGGCGATGAATGAAACCCAGAACTAGAGCGAAGACGAGAAAAAGAAAATTACAGCTGCATTCAAGTCATTACAGACAAAAATAGACAAGCAGAAGCTGAAAATAAAATATCCTCAGGAAGTTATATTGGTAAAGACATCAATGAAAGAGGAAATGAATGTTGCCGCATACACAAGAAAAAACTGGATTGCACTGGGAGAAAAATATATAAATGAAGCAACAAATGATGAATTGGAATATCTTTTGGCACATGAAATATTTCATCTTTTAACAAGAAGCGATAAGGATTTCAAAAAATCTGTTTACTCTGTAATAGGCTTCAATGTTACTGAAAGAGAGCTGTTTTTCCCTATAGACATTATAGAAAAAAGAATATCAAATCCGGACATAGAACTTTATGACAGTTATGCCGAATTTACAATAAACGGCAACAAACAGAAATGCTCTATGATTATATATACCAAAATTCCTTTCTCGCCGGATAAGAATCTGTCTGACTATTTAAGTGTGGGGCTTATACCGCTGAACGAGAACCTCATTCCTATACAGAATGATGGAAAAACTGTGATTTACGACATAAACCAGGCTGAAGATTTCTACGACAAAATAGGAAAAAACACTCAATATATAATCAATCCTGAAGAAATACTGGCAGACAATTTTGCCTATCTTCTTATTCAGAAAAAAGATCTGCCAAATCCGGAAATCCAGAAAAAAATAGCAGAATTACTGAAATAATATCCATAGTAAGGATGAAAAGAATAGGGTTACTGTCGGACACACATGGGTATTGGGACGACAGATATCTGAAATATTTCGAAGAATGTGATGAAATATGGCACGCTGGTGATATAGGTTCAATGGATGTTTTGGACAGACTCATGAAGTTCAGAACATTCAGAGGAGTGTATGGGAATATCGACGGACAGGATATAAGAAAAATCCTGCCGGAGATAAACCGCTTCGAACTTGAAGGAGCCGATGTTATGATAAAACATATAGGAGGATATCCCGGAAAATATGACCAGCAGGTGAAAAAAATAATAAATACCGCAGCACCGAATCTGCTTATATGCGGACATTCGCACATTCTGAAAGTGAAATACGACAGAGATTACGAACTGTTACATATAAATCCTGGGGCAGCAGGGAAATATGGATTTCATACCGTAAGGACTTTAGTAAGATTCAATATTGACAACTGTAAATTTTCTAATCTGGAGGTTATAGAACTGAAAGATTAATCACTAAAATATTTGTCTGTTAAAGAAATCTTTCCCAAATTTGCACTCGAATTATAAACACTTTTTATGAAAACGTATTTAGTCACAGGAGCAGCAGGATTCATTGGTTCTAATTACATAAAATACATCTTGAAAGAACATGATGATATTAAAGTGATAATATTAGATGCGCTGACTTATGCAGGAAACCTTGCAACAATAGCCAACGATATCGACAATGAACGTTGCTTCTTCGTAAGAGGTAATATTTGCGACAGCGAATTGATTGAACGTCTGTTTGCTGATTATAAATTCGACTGTATAGTAAATTTTGCAGCAGAAAGTCATGTGGACCGCAGTATAGAGAATCCCCAGCTATTTTTGCAAACAAACATATTGGGTACACAAAACCTTATGGATGCAGCCAAAAGTGCATGGGTTACCGGAAAAGATGAAACAGGATACCCTACATGGAGAAAAGATGTAAGGTTTCATCAGGTCTCTACAGACGAGGTATACGGTTCATTAGGAGAAGAAGGTTATTTCACAGAAAACACTCCTCTATGTCCGCACAGTCCATATAGCGCATCGAAAGCCAGTGCAGACATGATTGTTATGGCATATCATGATACATACAAAATGCCTGTAACGATAACAAGATGCTCGAACAACTATGGACCATACCATTTCCCGGAAAAACTTATACCGCTGATTATCAAAAATATTCTTGAAGGAAAAAGACTTCCTGTATATGGTGACGGTTCGAACGTAAGAGACTGGCTGTATGTGGAAGACCACTGTAAGGCTATCGACCTGGTGGTAAACAAAGGAAGATGCGGTGAGGTATACAACGTGGGAGGTCATAACGAAAAGAAAAATATAGATATAGTAAAGCTGACAATCAGTACCATTCACAAAATGATGTCGGAAAAGCCGGAATTAAGAAAAATCCTGAAGAAAAAAGAACTTGACGAAAACGGCGAAATATCTATAGACTGGATTAACGAATCACTGATTTCGTATGTAAAAGACAGATTGGGACATGACAAACGTTATGCAATAGACCCAACAAAGATTTCGGAAGAACTGGGATGGATGCCTGAAACCAAGTTTGAAGATGGTATAGTAAAAACTATAGAATGGTATCTGAACAACCAGGAATGGGTGAAAAACGTTACAAGTGGTGACTATCAGAACTACTACGAAAACATGTACAAGAACAGATAAAAAAATAATGCGATAAAAAAATAGAAGCGGAGCAATTTCCACATAACAGGATTTTGCTCCGCTCCTATTTTTATCAGAACTGGAAATATATGAATGGCTGAATATCGCTACTTTTCACCTGGATAACAATAAAAATAAGTATAATAACCAATATAGCCTGTACTGGCAACGACATCCTTACCACCATATCAGAACATGAACTTTGCCATTTGTCCGGACACCAGTGAAGAAGAAATCCTACTCCCATAAGCAGGAATACTTTCCAGTAACCGGTAAGAAGCTGTCCGAGCAGCTCTGGATGGAAAGATGTAAAGATTTGGGTTATCATTGACATGGAGCCTTCGAATGTGGTATTACGGAAAAATATCCAGCAGAAACATACAAAATGAAATGTTATGACAACTGCAAAAAATCGACGTATACCAGTACTGTGATAATTTTTATCTCTACCAATCAGACTTCTGAAAAATTTATGAACCGCCAATGCTATTCCATGCAATGCACCCCAAACAATGAAATTCCATGAAGCTCCATGCCATAGACCTCCAAGCAGCATAGTGAGAATAAGATTGATATATGTACGAAACTTTCCTTTACGGTTTCCGCCTAATGATATATATAAATAATCTCTAAGCCATGTAGACAAGGATATATGCCACCTGTGCCAGAAATCGGTTACACTGTCCGACTTATATGGAGAACTGAAATTTATAGGAAATCTAAAACCTAAAAGCAGCGCCAGACCTATTGCCATATCACTATAGCCTGAAAAATCGCAATAAATCTGAAGAGCGTAACCATATACTCCAAACAGATTTTCAATACCTGAATAAAGTGAGGGATTTTCAAAAATACGTTCCACGAAGTTTACACTAATATAGTCTGATATTACAGCTTTCTTGAAAAGACCGCTAAGAATGAAAAACACTCCCTGTCCGAACATTTCATTGCTTACAAACAATGGCTGACGTATCTGAGGGATAAAATCGCGAGCACGGACAATAGGACCTGCTACAAGCTGCGGAAAAAAAGATACATAGAATATATAATCGAGCAAATTGTGCAATGGCTTCAAATCGCCACGATAAACATCTATTGTATAACTGAGCGACTGGAAAGTGAAGAATGATATTCCAACGGGAAGAAATATATCCAATGGACTGAAATTACCTCCCCATAAAGGTGATAACATTTCATAAAAGAAATTGGTGTATTTGAAATAACACAAAAGTCCAAGATTTACACATAGGCTTAACAAGACCAGTAATTTTCTCTTTCCGTTGCCTTCTGTATGTTCCATTATTCTGGCTATACAGAAATCAGTAACAGTTACAATTCCAAGCAGAAAAAAATAGAATCCGCTACTTTTATAATAGAAATAATATGAAAATACAGATACAAACAACAGTCTTGCAGTTGTCTGTTTTCTTAACACTACGTATATAAGACTGAAAGCCAGAAAAAGAAAAACAAACAATCCACTGCTGAATATCAGCGGCTGAGTGGAATCGTATGACAAAACATCCAATATTTTATTATAATCCAGTCCTATACTTGCAAGGAAATCAATAAATCTTTGTTGCAACATAATCATTGTATGCTTTTATAAACGCTTCGTGTAATAATAATCCCTGAAGGGTATAACCTTCTCTGGTAAAATGTATTTTATCTCTTTGGTACATACCTGCCGCTGTCCAGTTTTTGCAAGCAAATTTCTCACCACCTACTACATCATAAAGATCCCATATGGCCAATTGATTTTCTGCTGCAAAACTTTTTTCTGTTTCCACCACTTTAGGTGTGCGTACATTTATAATCCTGTTTCTTCTACCTGATTTGACATAAGCCCCGGGAGGAGTAGTTATAAGAAATTCAGAATTGATACACCCCTTCTTCAATTCATGTATAAGATTCATCATTTGTATGCGATGTTCGCTTGACCTGTAATTCCTTCCATGTGCCTCATTAGTTCCAAAAGACATAATTACCAGGTCAGGATTCAAAGATGTTACCTCAGTTATTCTCTCTGGTTTATTGAAAGACTCACAAGTTGCACCATTTATCCCCAATATGTGATAAACAACTCCTGCCTTTCCTGTCTCATGTGCCAATCCGGTAGTATTATAAGTTACGCTATAATCTATAACGGCTCCATGTCCGAAATCCTCTTCAAGCAATTTACGCATAACATAAGGGAAGACATGTCCACGTACGTGAGAATCTCCAATATGAACTATCCTGACCGGACGATCCAGAACTGAAAGTTTTTCCCAAAAACAATCCAGACTTCCTGTAGGATCGAAAATAACATTATCTGTAGTATCCTTGAAAGAAGATGGTATGGAACTTGTCACAGGGATAAACTTCATAAGCTTCTCCATTGCTGTACTGGAATATACCGGACCTGAGTTATGGTCACGTTTAGCTTTTACAGGTATCATATCCTGAGCAATTATTGCGGACATAGATTGAAAAAGAATCATATATCCAAATACAATATATCTTAGAAACAAGAAACTATTCTGCCTCGTATGCTTTCTTCTTTTCATATTGCTCCTTTCCATACATTATTGCTTCAAAAAGTAAAGCGGCTATATGTTTTCCCCCACGGAAATTTATATGTGTATAATCATAATTGGCCATAGCAGGTTTGGAATTTACCAACTTATACATACTTCCCTCTCCTCCCATAGCATTGTATAGATTCCAAAAAGAAACTCCTGTTTCAGTTGCAAGCATCTGCTGGCTTCTTATCAGACCTTTAACGCCAGGCATTGTCCTTAGATTTCCATTTTCATCTTTGGTTTCCCTGTCACCAATGCTCACTATCAATATGGATGTCTCAGGAAAAGCTTTCTTAAGATGAGAAATGACAGACTTCATTCCGTCTTTATAATAAGTATAATCAAGACCTCCTTCGAAAGCTACATTCAATCCGTATTGCACTACCAACAAATCATACTTGCGAAGTGTATTGTATTTCTTCAAAACGGAAAATGGAATTCCCAATAACTGCTGACCGCTACTGCCACGTGTGCTGAAATTATCAAGTATCACTCCTGTGTCCGAATCCATACTCACAGCATAAAATAGTGCATCGGAAGAAGCTTTCTTAATATTCCATTTCACGGACTTTATGTTACCATTTACTGTTATGGACTGCAGCGAGCTGTCTCCTCTCACACTAAACTCTTGCTCCATACCAGAATTTATCTGAGCAGATAAACATAATGAATCTGATGTTAAATAGAATATTGATGATGATGTACATGATTCAAGATTAGATGCATATTTACCAGTGGCCTCAAGAGAAGTAAACGCTCCTTCTGTTGCATAAGAATATGTATTTGAGATATCTTGATTATTACGTACGAAACCTGTAGAATCAGTTACATTATGAGTCTTCCACCCAGAAAAACTATGTTTAACAGTAGGTCTGAAACCAGGAAACTTTGAAGTTACACCAACATAACCTACTCCTTTACCCCCAAACTCTTTCTGAAACATATTACGCAAATCGGCTGTAAGTATATCACCCTCTATGAAAGAATCACCGAAATATGCTATTCTGACAGGACGTTTCATCTCTTTTACTCTAGATAATGCCTCATAAAAATGCGACATACCGTGAGATGTGGAATCAGAATAATCCTCAATACATTCTATCCCACTCTTGCAAGAATCTATAAAAGCCGGTTTTAAAGGAGGTAACGAAGGAAAAGTATCTGCAGAAATTGTATCTGTCTTAAATACGTCGCTACGCACATCTGACAATAAGTCTACGTTCCTTAATGTTCTATCACCTACTCTTATATCAGGCAAGTAATGGAGGAACATAAGCCCTAATGTCACCAAAAACACTAAAAAGAATGTATAATGCAACTTGTTCTTCATGAAATAATATTATGAATAAAAAAACGTTGCAAATATACATCTTTATATCCATATATAAAAAATGCCGGCACCCACATTACTGTAAGTACCGGCAGTATTTTCAATCAATGAATAATACCAAGTTTTGATGAAGCAACAAAATCTACTATCATATCAATATGTTCACTGTTTGGAACTTGCTCCTTTATCCTTAACAAAGCATCATGCTGTGATGTATTCGCTTTATAAAGTATTCGGTATGCCTGGGCTATATGCTTGATTAATGTATCAGAAAAGCCCTCATGCTCCAATACATGAGTATTTATACTATAGAATGATATAGGCTCGTGAGCTGCTACAATGAAAGGAGGTATATCCTTGGTGAAACGGCATCCGCCCTGTACAATGGAATAGCTTCCCAAGCGGGTATTGCCCTGCATTAGAACATTCGATGTGAGTATGGCACGGTCGAATATCTTACAGTTACCTGATACCTGGGAACCATTTCCGATAATACATTCATTGCCGATTTCCACATCATGTGAAATGCGGACACCCTGCATAATGAAGTTACCATTTCCAACTATAGTGTCATGCCCCTGATGTGTTCCACGGGTGATAACAGCATTTTCACGTATAACGTTGTTATCACCTATTCTGGCTATTGTATCTTCACCTGTATAACAGAAATCCTGTGGAACAGCAGCTATTACAGCCCCCTGGTATACAGTATTGCCATTGCCCATACGTGTACCACTCATAAGGCTGGCATAAGGCATTATTACATTGTTATCGCCTATCTCGACATTCTTGTCGATATAAGCAAATGGATGTACCGTTACATTGTTGCCCAACTTTGCAGAAGGATCAACATAAGCTAAAGGACTAATCATGTGTTTATCTGTTTTAAGGTTAATTATTCACGTCCGCCACCTAAAGCACTATACAGGTTTATCACAGCCTGTATACGCTGGAAGTTATCTGACACCTCACTCAATTCTGCACTCAACAGGTTCTGTTGAGCTGTAAGGATTTCAAGATAAGTAGCTTCGGCACTTTGGAACAAAGCCTTGGTATAAGTTACAGCTTTTTTCAACTGTTCCACCCTACCTTTATCTTCTACAAGCTTTTTATCTGCTGTTTCGTACAGACATAATGCATTGCTCACTTCCTGACCAGCTTCGAGAATTGTCTGCTGATAGTTCATGCGGGCTATTTCTTCTTCTGCTTTTGAAACCTTTAGATTTGCGACTAACTTACCGTTATTAAAAATAGGCTGTGTTAAAGATGCTAAAGCCTGGAACATAAACTGTGCCGGATTAATCTGCAGTTCATCAAATGTCCATCCGGTAGTTCCTCCAATTTTAATACTTGGATAGAAAGCTGAACGAGCCTGGTTTGTAGTATAATATGCACTGGCCAATGTCATTTCGGCAATCTTAACATCCGGACGATTCTCCAAAAGCTGCAATGGAACTCCTGCTGTAAGTTCGTCAGGCATAACCTGTTCTGCCAATGTTCCACGTTCAATTGTTTGAGGAGCCTTTGCAAGAAGTACTGCCAACGAGTTCTCTGTCTCGCGAACCTGACGCTTCAAATCAAGCAAAGAAGCTTCAACCTGATGACTGGCAGCACGCATCTGTGTAACTGCTGCTTCATTAACATAGCCTGCCAGTTTCATAGCTTCCATAGCACGGACATTTTCCTTATAAATAGCAGCAGTTTCTGTTGTTATTTCTACCTGACGGTCAAGCATCAGCAATGTATAGTAGATATTTGCTATACCACATATAATCTGCGAACGTACAGCTTGCTGTGCATATTGACTCTGTAAATACATGGCCTGCTGTCCTCTCTTGGAATTGAGAATTTTTCCGAAAAGATCTATTTCCCAACTTGCGGCCAGTGGCAATTGGTATGCTTTAGTCATATCACTACCTCCCATAGTAGTCATTGTTCCCTGAGGAGCAAGATTTATTGATGGCAGGTAAGACAAACGGGCAGATGTAAGCATCACTTTCGCTTCCTTCACACGAAGTACAGCAGCCTGCATGTCGACATTATTAGCAAGACCTTCTTCAATAAGAGACTGTAGTCTAGCATCCTTAAAGACTTCTCTCCAAGGCAAATTACCCATATTTGCCGTATCAGCGGCCAAAGTATCAGTAGCCGATACCGGGTCTCTATATATACCGGAAACGTCTATTGACTCTGGACGGTCGTAAGCTTTGTAAATGTGGCAACTGCTCAAAGTAGCAGCTGCACACATTGTCAATATGATTTGTTTCTTCATTATAATCTTAAATTATTTAGTATGAGAATATTGTTCGATTTCAGCCTCAACTTCACTTTCATCCAAGCTATCCCACTCGATAGGCTTGAATTTCTCCTGAAGCCACTGGAATACAACAAACAATACAGGAACAATGAATATCTGGAATATCATACCTATCAACATACCTCCGATGGCAGAAGCACCAAGGGTACGGTTACCATGAGCTCCTACACCCATTGCAAGCATCAACGGAATAAGTCCGACAATCATAGCAAGTGATGTCATAAGGATAGGACGCAGACGGGCAGATGCACCAAGAACGGCAGCCCAGGCGATACTCATTCCCTGCTTACGGCGGTCGAGAGCGAACTCAACGATAAGGATGGCATTCTTGGCAAGAAGACCCATAAGCATGATAAGCGCAATCTGCATATAAATGTCGTTTGACATTGAGCCGATTATCATCTTCAATGCCGGTATGCTTCCTAGAGCACTGAAACCGTTTACAAAGAGGAAGCTACCAAGCAAACCGAACGGTACTGAAAGCAATACGGCAAGTGGTAATATATAACTTTCGTACTGGGCACTAAGCAACAAGTAAACGAATACGAAACAGAGGATGAAAATCAATCCCGTTGTACTACCGCTTGTTTCAGCCTCTTCACGTGCCATACCTCCAAGCTCATAACCGAATCCTGTAGGGAGAGTTTCCTTTGCCACTTCAGCAATAGCCTGAAGAGCCTGACCTGAAGTATAACCCGAAGCCGGAGCAACCATCACCTTCATTGATGTATAAAGGTTGAAACGGCTGATGATATCAGGACCGTATATCTTCTTCAAAGTTACAAACTGTGTGATAGGAGCCATAGTGTTTCCGTTGCGTATCTTGATGCTGTTCAACGATTCAAGATTCTTAGTAGCATCCGGTTCTGCCTGAATCATTACACGGTACATCTTACCGAAACGGTTGAAGTTTGAAGCATAAAGACCACCGAAATATCCCTGCATAGTAGTAAGGATATCACTTGGACTGATACCAGCCTTCTTACATGCAGCAGCATCAATATCCATCATATACTGAGGGAAGTTTGGATTAAATGTGGTCTGTGCGCGTGCTATTTCAGGACGATTTTCCAGTTTGGCCAAATAATCCTTAACCACATCGAAGAAGTGGTTCAAATCACCACCTGTCTTATCCTGCATGTTAAGTTCAATATCGCTTGACATAGAGTAACCTGGAATCATAGGAGGAGCAAAGAACAGTACCTGTGCATCCTTTATAACTTTTTGTGCTCGCATAAACAGAGTACCGACGATAATGTCAGAATTCTGCATCATCGAACGTTCCTCCCAGTTCTTCAACTTAACGATTACTGAACCATAAGAAGGTCCCTGACCTCCGATAAATCCGAAACCAGAGATAATAGTGCGTGAAGCAACGGCAGGATCGGCAGCTACAAGGCTGTCCACCTTATTCAATACCTCGATAGCTCTTTCCTGAGATGTACCAGGAGGAAGTGTAACGGCACCCATGATAGTACCAGTATCTTCATTAGGTACCATACCTGTAGGAGTAATCTTCATAAAGAATACAAGCAATACTATCGAAGCCGCAACAAGTCCGAAAGACAACCATTTCTTGTTTATGAAAAATACCACACGTTTTTTATAACTTTTGAGCAAAGTATCGTAAGCGGCATTGAATGAAACAAAGAAACGGTCTACCATTGAAAGTTTCTTTCCATCATGTCCTTCTGCTGTATGAGGTTTCAGGAACAAAGCACAAAGTGCAGGCGACAATGTCAACG
>artificially_reared_1__coassemble_316_pt1 | contig 17243 bp, 23 predicted proteins | sample artificially_reared_1__metabat2_low_PE_002 | metagenome-assembled genome bin artificially_reared_1 | reverse complement strand
CGAAAAGTTGTATTAATTTTTCTGCAACAAGTTTTGCAACTGATAAACTTCTTTTTCCGTCCTTGAAATCCCAAATTAAGCGTCTAATTTCCCAATCCTTTTTTGTAGCCTGTTTATACTTTGTAGGCAAGTAATCAAAAAAGTTATACATTAATTTGCTCCATTGTTTCTCGAAATCTTTGCTATACGTTCTCATATCGGTAGGTATTAAAAATTTATTCAAGCGCTGAGGGAGGAAGAGAGCCTTTTCATCTGCTATTCCTGCTCTGAGGTTTTTTTTCATTCAATCACCTCGGTCGGTTTTGTTCGCCTTTTACACAGCTTCAAAAGGTGTTGTAGAGCGTATAACGACAAGTTTTCACCATAAAGCGGAGCCTTGAATACTACCCTGAAAGGGTGGAGATTTTTATAGTGAACAGAGCCTGAACTTGGCATACGAAATACAACATTTACCTTTGCTGTGAGAAAAGGCGATAACTGACTGAAGGGGATAGAAAAAAGAGCCGAAGAGCAGACAAGAATAGCAGTAAACAATAACATAGACAAATGTCTATACCGCTTTAAAACGGGAACAGAGTGGGGCGGGTGGGCCGCTGCGTTGCACGCTATCGGGAATCTCAGAAAGTCTTGCTAAAGTCTTTCTACCTTAGACACCCGAAAATTCGCTTATGGTAGTGTTTATGCTTGCATGAATATTACCATAGGCAAATTTTCGGCGCCGACATCAAACTAAAGGAATGTTAAAAGAAATCTAACTATCTGATAATAACCGATTAACCACGTAAACATTTTGCAGGGCAAAAAAGAAACGGAAGTTTCTTCAAACCGCGCCCTATCCAAGACCGAAATTTTTTACGCAAAAACAAAGGAAATATGACAATCCTACCCCACCCTATACCATAAAAAAAATGGGGCCTAAACGCACATAGATTTGTTATTATGCACATTCAGAACCCAACTATAATAATTAGCAATGGAATACGCAATCCCTAAACACGGGCATCTACGAAAGCATACGAAGAGCGCAACTTATCACCATACTTTGTCCAGATACGCTTATCAACAGCATCACCAAAGTGAGTGGCTTCCTCTGGCAGAACTGACTGGTTGCGTTCACTCCTCTTGTCTTTAGCAAACTTACCATCACGTTCTATCACACGAGTGTTATTCATAGAAATCAGGGTATATTTACACTTTGAACCATTGAACCTTTTAATTGGAAAGCGTTCATCATTTTCCTTCAGGATAATAGACCAAAGCAAATACTTATCATGCTGAGGTGGCTCAATACCTGTATGAGTATGCTGTATTACAGTCCAGCCTTGTTTCTTCAGGTAATCAATAGCCATTTCATTATAACTCTTCTTACTGGCAGCAAGACGGATATCGCCATATCTATCTCTATAGTAGTGTACGGTCTTGTTTATATGATTAAGATAATACTTACAGAACTTCTTCATCAGTGCAATGACCATGACATCATCGTCATCAGGCTTAACAAAAAACTCATTGATGTTATTATCAACTGGACGTTTGGTTAACGTCTTTGTTGCGAAATCATAATTACGAACTTGAGCCACTTCCATGAAGCTGGCAGCAGAACCCCAGTCGCAAGTTATCTCAATAGGCATATTAGGATTACAATCAAGATCACGCCTGGAATCATCCATACTGGCAAGCTGCTCCCAATCATATTCATTGTTTTCTGCAAAATCACGAATATAACTGTCATTTGTTGCATTGTAATAAACATGCCTGTCCTCGATACTGTAATAGCATGAATCAATACGGTCAACCATATAGTTAAGGATTTCAATCATAAATGACAGTTTATCCATCACGTTATACTGATTGACTATGTAATTCATACCAATATTGGCTATATTATCAAAAATAGAGCCAAGCATAAACAATGTACCATCCTTAGAAACAAATGGAGTTATCGTTTTTCGCAAACGTATAGTTTCATTCCATATATCCTTGAAAGTCTGAACATCATTAGCAAGTTTTGCATCTATAAGCTGCATCTGAAGCCTGACTATTTTATTCCATACTTCAAACAATCTTATACCCCTCTCCTGCTCATAGTATTCAGCAGGAGAAAGCAGCCATTTCTGCTCCGGAGTATAAGGCATAGATGATAGAAATGTATTGCCATGATGTTTCAATACAGGTGATGAAGACTTACGCCCAAAGATATGCTCATTACCACGATTGGTAGGTGCTACTTCCTGGTCGAACTGTTCTTTGTCGATAGTCAAAGCTTCATCAGTTATGTTATAGTCTGCATTAGGACCACGTGAGTTGCCTTCCTGCGTCAAGATATACAGACAGTGACCGTTTGAGAATGTTATACAATGCTCAAAAGACATAAGATGTTCGTATGGTCGGTACCAGCCTTCAGGCGGTGTCCGGCACACAACATAATCACCAGTTTTAGTCTTTGTATCGTAACGCTTATAACCAAGCATTTCAAGCATTTTGAAGGAAGATGGTAAAGTTTTGGTTAAAGCCTGACCAATTGTAGCCTGAGCAAGAGTAGTAACACCACGGGGCATAACCCGTACATTATCATCAATAACCGAACCGCAGACAAAAGACTTGCCTGCAGCACGGCTAAAGATGAAATAACCATTTTTATAGGGCTGCATTAAAACGCAAGCCTGAGCCGGATTGACCTGTATGTTTTCTTCCCAAATACTATCTTCCATCAATATCTTGGGAATATAATGAAATTATTGCCCTCTGTATCCGAAGATACTTTCGGCATAGGTTGTCCTGTTTCATCCAAAAGTGGCTTAACCTCACTTGGCAGGAATTTACGGGAACAAGTACAAATTATATTTTCTCGCGATATGCTAATCATATCAATATGCTTATGATCCATAAGATATGATACAAGTCTTTTGTTTGTAAGTTTCTTTTTCATATAGAAGTTTTTAAGAGTTCATAATATCTTCAGCTTGTGCATCTTCAATAGGTTCATACATAGAACTAACCAACAGTTCTCTATCCTCTTGAGATAGGGAACGTACTGCATGAAGAGGAAGATTCATAATCTGCCCCATATTATTAACCTGTATATTGATGACATTCTTTTCCATTCTGCGAGGATCTTCAAGAGCTTCAGGTTTCTGACCAATCATAAGCAACAGAACTTTCTTAGCATTATTCCATTGTTTCAAATCACCACGAAGCTTGCACTGGCGAATAAGTTCTATCTGGTCTTTCAACTGCCAAGCAAACCAAAAATCCCAATCGAATTCATGCTGTGTCTTGAAAAGCTGACGGGCAAGTTGCATATCCTTACGAATCTGAGTACGTGTAATACGATACTTGGCAAGCATGATATTGATGATATGGGAATCATTAGGATAATCATCCAATAGGCGTGCTATCTGCAGAACACGTTTGAACTGTTCAGCCAGATAGTCCGGTAAAGGAGAATTATCAGGATCAACCAGGTGCTGCTGAATAATTTCATACCTCTGTTCGTCAAGTGTTTTTTTAGACTTTAACTTATTCATAATCCACGTATTGCTGCATCTGCTTAATGTATTTGATTAACTCAACTTGTGCCGGATTACTACCATTCTTTGCAGCCTTAATAATAGCATCACGAAGTTCAACCTGTTGTTTAAGATAGCCTTGATAGAATGCATTACGAGCTTTAGAACCTGGAGTTCTGACAGCTTGTATGAAATCATTTTCATCAACGCCAATATTAATTGCTATAAGGCCAGGAGTAATAAGCCTGTAAGCCATTTCAGTTATTTCGTTAAGTTGCTCCTCTGTCAAATTCATCACATAAAGTTTTATAGTCAAAATCAAAAACAGTCTTATCAGTATGAATAATACCGCGCTCAAGTTTCGGATTATGAGTAGCGTTCTGGCTCCCGACAACAGTAATGTGCCATCTGTCATTCCATATCAAAGCGACTTTTGCATGCAACGCGCAACACCGGTAACAAGCAGGGAACGATGTAATCAGAAAATCAAAAGGTTTAGGTGATATTGATCTGACACGGTTATCAATCAGAAACCTGGCAGACAGGATATCGCCTGCATCAAGTTTTCGACGCAAGGCGGTTATACTGTCCATAGATATAGAATATGACGTCAAGAAAAGATGTGCCGGACCAGTCTGTTTAAGTACAAAAAATATAAGCTGTATCAAGTTGAAAGCACCAGAAGAATAAAAATGTTTAGAGTAACCATTACGTATCACACCCAATCCATCCGGATGCAACAGAATATTATCTACTATATCAATGTGGTCATCAGTAGCATCCTGTCTATTAATTTTTCTCTTTATATTCAATGAGTCAGAGAAATCTTCTGTGCAATCTTTCTGCACAGGTATATCTGAGCATTTAATCAACATTAACCAAGTTCAGCTATACGATAATCTATTTTCTCAATAAGTTTTAATTCCGCATCAACCTTTTTCTGATACTTGATACGTTTAGGACTGTTGTCCGGCAAAGGATTCTCTACACCATCCTTAGGTTTACTCACAGAAGAATATTTCAGCATATTCTTTGCTCTACACAAACGCGTATTTGCATTTGCTTTCAGAGTTTTCAATTCCTCAACAGACAGACTCTCAATATTACCATCACCATTATCCTCTGAAGAATCATCATCTTTATCATTGTCATCATTCTCATCAGCATAAAGCTTGTCCAGTTCGTCAGCAGTAGGAAGAGTACCGTCAGAATCGAACCTTTTCTTAAAATAAGCGAGTGAATTCATACGTGCCGACAAAGCTTTGATAGACATAACGATAACTTTACGTTTGGCAACAACTTCATCACTGTTAGACTCACCAAGTGAACTCATTTCTCTATGCAGTTTAGACCTTGTATTATAGCAGTCCTTAAACTCATACATTATCTTAGCTATAACAGGTGGATAATGCTGTTCGTCACCTTCCTTTTTTGCTTCATCTTCAGCCGCTGTAAGAATGTTTAATTCATCTGACGAAGGAACAGCTTCAGGAATACCGTCATCACCATGCTGAGCGTCATCATCAATATCCACATTCTCAAATCTCGGATCATTAGGATTATACCATACTTTAATCATCTGACGTATTTCATATTCAAGCTTCTCACGTGTATGTGATTTCTCACCCTGCTTGGCAAGCTTACTTGCAATAATAGGTTTATATCCTGATTTTGCCAAGATATTAACACCTGTATTAAAATCTCTCTTTGAAGAGTTCAGCCAATTAATAGCTTCACCTCGAGCTTCGATATACGACTTAGATATATTTGCCATAGACATAAAATTTTATAACAATGTAAAGATATTGCGGTTTTTATTGCTTGAATAGGACATAAAAAAATCCGCCTACCAACGGTAAGCGGATAAAACTAAAAACCTATTTATATCAACCAACTGGACTGGCAGTCAGCAAAGTTTCCATATCGCCCTCATAAACAAGTTTTCGCGGACAAGTGAAAGTATATCTCAAAGAGTTCTGGTTACGAGCAGTAGAACCTGAACCAGTAGTAGAACCGTCACCGGAAGCACGAACAGCACCTCTTCTCTTGTCACCCATAAGGTAATTGGTGCCATTGTTGTCCGTAACGATAAAGAACATCTTTCGGCCTTTAGTAGCGTTTTCAAAGCCAAATATCTTCTTTCGCATCTTGGCTGCAATAATATTCAAATCATACAAGAATGATTCACCCCCAACTTCACCCTGATCAGTAATCTTAAATTCTGCCAGTTCATCTGTGATTTCCATCTTATATGCCTTGCAACCGGCTTTCATTACAACATCACCTTTAAAAGCTCCTGCTTCATCCAATGTCAATGCAGTTTCAGCTTTTGTAGGATAATCCGGCCATGTTGCAACATCCTCGTGATAACCATAAATAATAGAAGGTACAATACCACCCATATTATCCATGTTATCGCAATCCATAGCTTCGTTAATATCGTCTAAAGCGATACATTTATTGTCATCTGCCATAGTTAGATAAATTAAAACATTAATAATTAATCAGCCAGTACATAAGTACCTGAAACCTCTGTCACTTCATCTGCAGTCGGAGTGTGTTTTGTTGAAGCAGGAGTAGTATAACCAGCAGCGGTTGAATACTCAACCTCATATTCTTTAACCGGAACTGCCACGTATGTACCACTTTCACGCCATATAGATTCACCCTTAATACGCCAACGAGCACCATTAGCGATAGCCAGTTCAGGAGTAATAGTAACCTTGATATATCCAAATGGATTAGTACCTGCAGGATCCAAAGGCCTATCATTGATACAGAATTCTGATTTATGAACAGAAGCGAACTGGAAACCTATAAGATATTTGCCTGCAGCATCAAAAGTATAAGGATTACCTGAAGCGAACGGTTTCAAAGATTTGAAGTCAGACTGTTTGTCAAAGCCATAGAATACATTATTCTTGGTAGTAAGAATAACGAGCTGTGAGTTTTCAGGAAGATTGCCAAGTCTGACCAGTTCACAACGTTTTTTTGAACCGACAAGATATTTGGTTTCGGAAGTCTCCTCAGTCTGACCTATAATAATAGTACCTTCATCCTTTCGCCAGTCATCATACATATCACCGATCTGTTCAGAGATGAACATCTTGATGTTCTTTTTCTTTCTGAACGTGTTAGGCATGTGTCTCCACATCTCAAGCAATTTCTCACCTACATTAGCACGAGTAAGCTCTCCTGTAGCATATACGTTTCCTTCAAGTGATGTGATATCGCCAGCTGCACAACCATCTGTTACAATAGTACCAATACCATCGAAAGCATCAGTAATTTCTTTTTTCTCATCATCAGCAGAATAACGAGCTGTGATAATCGCATTATAAAGATCATTCGAAGCCAGTTCAAGACCATGCTGAATTATCCATAACTCAAAAGGATGATCCTTGCGGATAGTACCTGGTACTTCTGCAAGATAAGTCCTTCGATATCTTTCAGGTTCATCACTCATTTCCATCTTGACCGGTCTTACAACCAATCTACGTGGAACGATTTTACCCATAAACTTACCCGCTTCGAATTTACCGTAGTACTTGGATGATATAGAGCCACCCTCTACCTTACCAAGTTCGATAGAGTCGGTAATACCAGGAAGCGGAGTAAAGTGCTGAAGAACTTCGAACGCGTCACACTGGTCAACAGACTTAAGGATATCCTTATGTTTACGAACCGCTGTCAGTACCGCGGTAATGTCAATAGGAGATTTAAAATCAATAGCCATAAAAAAATAGTTTAGTTAAGTATATTAGTTTATTCTTCGTCAAAACGGTTGATAGGGTCAACGGCAACATCGTTAAAAGTTCTATTACCATTACCGCCATTATTATCATTGACTACAGATGCAGGAATCTTATTCACTATATCACGAATAGCTTCAATCTTGGCATCTTCATCAGCAGCATTCTTAACCACATCAGACAATCCGTCAATTTTAGCCAACAAGCCATTGTACTTGTTGTCTGCCTGGTCAATCTCCTGACCTGCATTAGTAAGTGCCGTATTAATAATCTTCATCTGTTCGACAGTAAGAGTTACCTTATTGTCTGCCATTTCAAAGCCCTCAATATTGAGTACTTTGTTTACTGATAGGAATTCTTTGTTCATAACTGTATTTATAATTTTATCATGATTGGTATCATCATTCTTGAAAATCCCCTTGATACCATCAACAATACGGTTGACAAGAGTATCTTCTTTTATGTTATCGGTCTTGACTTCCGGTACCGGTGGCAATCCCATTGCTTCGAACAGATTTGTAGCTGCTGATGAATTCTTGTTCATCTTGCCAGGAAGCACCTCATTGACAAAGCCCCAATCTTTCGCTTCCTGAGCTGTAAGCCATTTTGACTCACCCATCAATCCGAAGATCTCCTCGATAGTCTTGCCTGTATAATCAGCATACTTCTTTGCTATTATAAGGTCAAGAGCTTCTGCCATCTGTTTTTTGTTCTGCAGTTCCTTGATCTTTTCTTCTATACTATCCGCATTAAAAGCGCCATAGAAACTTACAGCAACAGAAGATTTGTGAGCCAGCCACAAAGTATCTTCGTATGCAACGATACGTTTGGCACCAAAAGCCATCCATGTAACGGCCGATGCGTTGAAACCGATAAACTCAACAGTGACATCACCATGTTCCTCAAGCAGTTTGGATATCGCTATAGCTTCATTTACATTACCACCAAATGATGTAACCCTGAGCCTTACAGGATTCTTGCCGGCCTGATCAAGATAATACTTAATATAATTACGGGAATAACCCCAATTGGTTATATCGCCGAACAAATCAATTATATACTCTTTCATACAATTAAATTTTACGCAATATTAAGCGCAAAAAAAACGGTGTCTAAGGACATAGACACCGCTGATACATCAAAAAACACGTATATGATCTCAAAAAAAGCCAAATCAAATTTCAATATCTTCAATAATAACAGGTGCTGAGTCCTGCATATTGCTAAACGTAAATGACGCTGCATTAAGAGAAGAATATTGCTTTCCGGTAGAATATGTATAAGAAAACTTCATCAGAGTATCTTCAGTACCGCACCAATAAGGTACCCCATTCTGATCTTTAGCCAAAACATACCAATATCCCTGTTTAAGTCTTTCAAGAATTGATTTGTGCATCTTATCCAGTCGTGGAATAACACCTTCTATAATGATACGTGTTGCATCACCATGGGAACTCTCTTCCTGTGAGGTATCCAATGAATATGAACTGTCATTAAGAACAGGAATAATGATGATATTATCTTTAGCCCGAAGCTCCAGATTATATGTATCTGCCACATAATCTCTACGTAACCTGACAAAAGATTCAACAGGGATAGCATACAGCGCCATCAAACCACCTATATTATCGTAAGAAAAGTCAAATTCCATTATAAATCCTCCTTAATGTGAAATTGTCTCATGTGTGGGACAAGTTCACCAATTATTTTTGCATGAATTAAATCAAATATAGTAGAACCAACATGCATACGCTCATGTTTTGCATGACGATTATACTCTCTCCGTATTGTATCGTATGACCAGGAATCTTCAGTATATCCGTACTGATTCTGGAACCTGCGTATTGCTTCACTCAACGGAACCCCCATACCGACACTTGTATCAAGATACAAGAACAAGATATGTTTGATTCTTCGTTCTATCTTGACACCGAAACGAACAGCTTCAGTATTGGCAATAGTCCACCCGTGCCTATAAAAATCATCTTTGCCGATTTCTACAGGTACCATAGCCGAATAACGATATAGCTTGCTGTATCTGTTATCATACCGTCCATTCTTATCAAGCATACTTATAAAATCTGATTTAAGCTCACGGTCACTCGAAAGATTAACAATCTCAGACCATTCATTATCCGGATCATTAAACTCATGCAGCAAAAACTGTTTCACATAGGGTTTACACGGTAACCAGACTACAAACCTTGACTTTTTCTTCATGGATGCAACTATCTAATTATCAGACAAATATAATAAATTTTACTCAGAAAAACAAATAAACTATCAAAATATCAAAATGATATTTTCAATAAGTCTTCAAAAGTCTGTGTTATTGCTTACATGCACGGTATTTCTGATTTTGCTCAGAAATTTTTGTATTTTTTGTAACCTGTATATTTACGGACTTAAATATCTGATAATCAACATAAGTTACGGTATACAAACTTTTGAATCAACTTTGTAACCACAAAACAGATTTGTAACCTGGTATACAAAAAATACCTTTTTCTAACTCGGTTACAAACCGAAAAAATTTTGTAACCATTTTGTAACCGAAAACACCCTTTTATAATATTCTGATTTAAAGCGTTTTATTCTTCAATCAAACAAAGGTTACAGAGTTACAAAAATTTAGTACAAAATAGCAAGGGGGACGGGGAAAATGCCTGAATGTCCTCGGCACGCCTTTTGACAAAAAGAAACGGAGATTGAACTTGTAACCCAATCTCCGCTATAAATGTAACCTATTATGGTTTCTTTATGTCAAATCTTTTGTATCTATGTTTCCACTTCTCCGGTATAACCATACGCCTTATCTTAGTGTAATCTGCATTAAGCTCATATTCTCGCCAGTGTTCACCAGATGCGATGAAAAGGCAAACTGTCTTAATCAGCCATTCAATACGGTCTTCAGATGCTATGAGCTTAATAACTTTACCCGGCTTCATTGTTTCAAGATAATTATATACAGGCATGGCATACTCGTAAAATCCAGGAACAGCAAGCAGTTCTTTAATCTCGTTTCTGTTCTTCAGTTTGTATTGAATATTAGAAAGGTTCTCCATCTTTCTCTTCTACTGGTGCAAATGGTACTTCAGTTTCCTTCCTCTCAACAGCCTTCTGCAATGCTGCACCATCATCTATCATCTTCTGCTGCGTAACTGTACGTAAATGAATCATTTCAATAGTCTTGTTATCAACCTTCTGCATATTGCGCCCAGCAGAATTAAGAATCTCAGGCGGATTAAGACAGTATATGTAAGGACATAATTCAGCAAAAGCCTTAAGAGCTTTAGTGAAGCGCTGCATGGTAATACGTGGAAGGTTAGCAAACTTACGGAAGTTTTCAAGTGCTTCCTCGCGGCTGATGTTTTTATCAAGATTTTCACCGTCTTCAGAAAAGTACTGATAAGCCCAGTCCTCGAAGTTGGCACCCATGTCAGTCTTCAACTTACGTTTGATTATGTTCTGCATAGGTGGCTGTATCTTGATACCCTGTGCAGTCATTTTAAGGTAAAAGACCAGACACTGTACAAAGAAATTGATATCATTGTTCCATTCATCTTCCGTGTAGTCAGTAAGAAGATTCTTGCCGAAATCATCACGTATGGATCTGGATTCAATATAATCATTCTCTTCTGTAGATTCATGGTAATAGTCAGAAAATACCATGAAAAGAAGTCTGGCATTGGTTGACGGATGAAAGTCTGTAGGTACATAGTTGGTTGAAAAACCGAACTTTGGAGCCTGTTCAAACGGTATATAGAATGACTTGTTATTCTTAGGATTGACAGTCATACCCCCAGTTATCATATCATAGAATAAAGACACATTGAGATACTTGTCACAATCATCCACATACACAAAATCTGTATGAAGATTAACCTGGTCAAAAAGATGAGGATTCTCCATGAGCTTAGGGTTTCGCCCGGATAACTTTACGGTATTCATAAAACCAGACATTGCCGTAAAAAGAAAAGATTTACCGGAACGGCCGTTACATTCACCATCCTCACCTATTTTGTTGTCCATGGCATATAATGCCCAGGCACGCGATGGAGACTTGTACCTATGAAAGTTATAACCTATGGCAAAAATCTTTGCTATCAGGTTCTGTTTCTGTTCTGCTATTTCATCTGCAGATAGTTTTGGCCCGGCAATATCAAACTTATGAGTCTGCCTGTATGCTTCAGCTTCATCAAATCCGGCATCTTCCCAAACATACTCCAGTTCTTTACGCCAATGTACCCTGCTCGTATTGATAAGGTATCTAAGAATATTGCTGTTGTGTTCTTTGATATCGATATCATAGTGCATCACACCGTCTGCAGCCTTATTTACCTTTATATCAAAGAATTCAGGCAGAACACTTATTTTATGCTTTATTACATTGCTATCCCAAACATAGCGGTCACCTTGGATACCTGTCTTATCGACCTCGACACCATTTTTTGTGACATACCACATCTGATCTTTGAAAAACAGATATTGGCCGTCAGATGTAAAATTACAGAAATCCAAATCCACTTCTTTAAGGTTACCCAATGATGCTTCAGATAATCTCTGTGAATTCAGCACAAGATTTCTAATATCCCTTGACAGGTATCTTTCACGGACAAACAGGCTAAGGAACTTTGCAATATCCTTAGCCTTTATCTGTTCAACCTTATGCCCCTGAATACGAATATACTTGGTAGAATCAGAATTATCATCCTTAAGAGTATTGAATCCATAAAGACCAAGCATATAATGAAGGCAGTCGGTATCTATATCGAGTGACTTCTTACGAGTACGTTCATTAAAAGTCTCGCACCAGAACTGAGCCGGATTAGCAAGATTCAATAGATTGCGGAAATCCTCTGTTTTCGGTCGCAATTCTACAAAGTCACGAAAATCCTTACGGGGTTTGCCCCTATTATCCTTATAATTCGATAACCATTCCGGAAGCCATACTGTGTGAATCTGAAGGAACCTCAATGCGAGTTCAGTTCCTTTAGCCCTACCGGTAGAATCTATATCCGGGATATTATATAAAACTTCAACATACTTGTATATGGATTTGATTTCTTCAGGAGTGACTTTGTAAGTCTCAGAATTGAACCATAATGGATAATACCCCAAAGCACGTACACATAAAGCATCACGTTCACCGGAGCAGATAAAAGCTTCAGGTAATTTTTCTTCTTTATAATGTTTTTCTTCATTGCCAGGAAAATTATAAAATTCGGCTTCCTTATCAGCATTATACTTTGCATAAGCTTTCTGCAATTCATATAAGCCATTAATATATTGTTTTGGTTTTACTCCTTCAGGAGTATAAGAAAAACGCCATTGCTTATCCGGATTAAGAGGTTCATAGATTTTAAAGAACTTCTTAACTTTCGCCGGATCCGAATTATCCTCGATAATACATTCACGCATAAAGATAGGATAAGTCGGTGTAGTATATTTGGTTGTAACCTCTCTGTTCCGGACATAAGAAACAGACTTGGCCACATGCCAATGAAGGGCATCAACATGCTGCTGTTCTACCCTAGGTCCAAGAATACGTAACTGTTCCTGGGTAAAAGTTTCTTCAAGTTCAAAGAATTTATCACCTTCCTTTTCTTCAGCAGTTGCCGGTCTTTTACGGATTTCCGGTTTATTGACAGACCTTTTAAGTTCATCAGTCACATTGTACCTGGAAGCCAACACTGCTATTGCTTCCTGGAAATTAAGATTTTCCTCGTACATACAGATATCAATGGGACTCATGGCCGTACCCTGGTCGCCAAAATCAGTAACCTTATAACAATCACCATACTTCTTTAGACATGCAGAAGCATCATCCTCGTTAGGTCTGCGTTTGAATTTTTTCTTGTTATCGACACAACCTGCAGCTTGAGGATAATAATAAAGGATAATGTCCAGTCCGTCACGACTGGCATTATAGATATCTTGTGCTTTGATCATAATAACGTATTTTTTGTTCTGCAAAAGTGATTAATCACTAACTGATAATAAAGGACAAACGCTGCCGGCAATGCGTTGCCTTATTAATGTGCAGAAAGTATCTTATTTGAATGTTATATCATAGTTTCTCAGACGATTATTACCGGTAATAGAATAACAACGGCCGTTAGCATCCCATCTGACTTTACGGTCTGACTCTACATAAGTAGGTTTGCCACAAACTATAGTTTTTTTATTAACCTTAACTTTGCCGATAACCTTGCGTACTGTTCTATCATCATTCAGTTTGAACTGATCAAAATAATAACCTGGATTTGCTTTTTCGAAATCATTTATCGTAAACATACTATTTTTCTATTTTTGAGTATTTGATACTATATGATTTTATATGCTTTCTCAAATATGGGTCACTAAAAACATATTTGGCAGAAATAAACATTCTTAGAGATGCTATCCAAAATTTATCCATTTCGTAATCCTTGAAGAATCTTAGGATTTTACGTGCATGATACTTCTGCATCCTGCGTTTCTTTATACCATTAAGCTGGTATATTTTTATTTTGTCTTTTTTCTTTGTCATAATCAAATCTCTTTATTCTCTAATAATTTAAAATTCCCTGATGATAAAATCATTTCCACTTTGTCATTATCAAGTAATTCAGATAAAAATACAGCAGCATTTTTCAATTGTCGCTCAATCGACTTTAAACTATTAATTATATCGTCTGTATAAGGCAATATCAAATCATCCTTATTTGTGTGGTACCTGTAATTGCTCGCAATATAATCTCCAATTCTTCGATATACAGGGCTATTGTAAGTGCTTCCCGTCTTGATAGCATTATAATAAGAGATATTGCCGTTTATCGATTCCTCTATAAGAATTGAATAACCGAATTTAAACGCACTGTCTTTTTCACCACCGAATAAAGATAGATAATACTTCCCTCCAATATCACTGAATTGTGGTAATATATAGCCGTCTTCACCTCTTGTAATTTCACCTCTAGCAGCAAATCTTATGTGTACAACTAATCTTGTTTTTATTTCAGCCTCTTTATATTCGCCGATGATTTTATAAACCATGTCTTCAAGTTCTTTCAAAGAGCTATATTTATAAGATTGAGCCAAATCTAATTTTTCAATCAAAGATCTTAACTCTGCAGGAGCATCGAAAGTAAACAAGCCTGATGAATTACATTTTACCTCAATATCATAACAATTAGCTCCCAATTTTATTTTTATAGTTTTTATTTTAGCCATATTACTAATCAATAAAGTATTCACAACTATAAACACCTGAATTCTCTGGGAATTCTACCTCTATACAATACTCGCCACACATAATGAATGGCTTATCCGAAACGATAACACCACAATTACCTGTGTTCGGATCAATCAGCTTAACACCCTTCACCATTTTATCCAGGGCATCCTTCATCTTCACTGAAGTAAAGCAAGTTATCCATCTACCTGAGCGTTCCATCATAATAAGGCCCATACCCAAACTATCCATGGCTTCTTTTATAAGCTTTTGAGCTTCAGCTCTACATAACACAGTTTTTGTTTCAAACTTTTGTACTTTTACATCTGGGAACTTTTCTATGAAATCTTCTTTTACCATAATCAATCCTCCTTTTTACCATAAACTTTTAGTGGGAACCAGTATATCTTATCCTGTTTTTTGGATTCTGAATATACCATCCGGCGAACCTTATAAACCATCTCTATATCACGAGTAACTGATTCAAACTTGTTTGTCATTGTAGTGGTATCAGTGACCATTACAATAGCTATTAATAACGTATCTATCATAATTATTGTACTTCGTTAAATGTGTATTCGATTGATAATATTTTCTTAGAAACCACACGGATTGCATTATCCAGATTGTAATCCTTAAATCTCATCTTGTTGCTTTCGCCATGAATAACATCCATAAGATTAGATAATTTCTCCATAATCGAAATACGCTTGCTCTGTCGATAACCGCCAAGTTTCTCTTTTAGAAGGATATCCATGTAATGATTATGTACATCGCAAATTGAAATTATAATCTGAACCATTATTGCGGTTACCCTTATCCGTGTGTATGGCCAATCAGGATGATACTTTAACCATATATTGGAAATAGTATAGTACATCAGTGTAAGGTCACAATTAAATGTCTTCTGAAGTTCAATCGTTTTATCAATCACTCGTTGCTGGTGTGCGAAATCAAGATCATGTTTTACGAAATAGTAATATTCATCACGCAGTTTGCGTATCTCTCTAGTTGTATTTCTGAGCAAACTTATCTTGTGATCTGCACACATCCTGACCACATCCATTGCGTACTCCCATGCCAACTGGTAAATGATTAGTGGAGTAACGGCCATCATACCTTTTTCATCAGGTGTGAGTGCCATATTCAAGCGTTTTTCGTCACTTTCTATGATAGCCTTCACAGTCTCCTTTTGGATTTCCTCTATGGAAGTAATAACCCAAGAAAATCTGTTAGAGTTAACTCTACATGAAGAGTTTTTCGTACCTAGACGATGAACAGAAAGAGAAATGGAACCATTCCTCAAGTTGAATATCTGATGAATCTTATACAAATATCCAACCTTAATCTTAGGCTGAACTTTATCCGAACATTTACGTTCGGTAATCTTAATCAGGTCACCCACCTTGTGAATGGCAGATTTACTCATTTTAATAGTATCAGAATTAATCATAAAATGTCATTATTAACCATTACATAGTGTATATCCATACCTAAACTTATTAAAATGCTAGGACTACTATATTCTATTTTTAACCATACAACATCTTTATCATTACGACTTTCGACATCAACAACCTTTAATGACCTCTCATCATATATATTTTTAATCCTAGCAAGAGTATTTTTCAGATACTTCTTGATTATGCATACATGAATCATATCCATACTTCTAATCTTTAATTCTCCGACAATCAACCTCTATCCTTCTGTTCCGGCACCTATATCTGCAAAATTGTTCATCGTACTGATTGTAGTCTGAGTATACAAACAGACAAAGTAACGAACAGGCAACCAAAGATTTTTTAAGAGGACTCAGTTCAAAACTAATATTGAAGTGAGTGCAGAACCACCAAGCCGAAAGTTCATTGATTTTACCAATACGAAGTTTCTGGTAAATCTTGCGCAATGTATTATCAACTGTTGAACGGCTTATCCCTAAATCGACAGCTACTTCTTTTTGTGAAGCTCCCCATGCTATGCGTTCAGCAACCTGACTTTCTCTATCAGTCAGTCTCTCGATTGTCTCCATCGTTAATTTCCTTTATGGTCCAGACATCTCCAGGCGCAACACCATATTTACCCAGAATCTTTTCAATGCCTTCCTTAATATGAACAGGAATATTAATGATAGAATTCCTTTTACGATAATAATACTGGATTGTGCAACAGTCCAGATATTCCATCAACTCTTTGTTAGCTGCTGCATAATTCTCATAGGCAACCTTCTCTGTGCCTTTCTTAAACGAATAACTGATTTTCTTTGCCATATCACCACTGAATTAATGTTGTGTCAAACTTTGAATGCTCTTTAACTTTATACCCAAGTCCATTCAATTGAACTTTTACCTTGTCTGTTAATGTAGGTGTCTTAATCTCTGTTTCAAACCTACCTTTACCGGCAGCATCCTTAATAGAATTAAAGATAATCTCTGATGAAAACTGTTCATTAGCAAGCTCGCGTGCTTGCGATGCAGTCAAAACATATTCTTTATCCATAGTGCAAAAATTTTGTATAGTGTATTTTCGCTATTGTTAATTAATAACGAAATAACTATCTTTGAAACAATAAAAATATAATCACAGTGCAAAAATGATTAATATATTTGTCATTTCAAAATATATATGACTAATATATTATGCAGTTAACAAATATTATGAATATAGAAAACGATAAGATAGGTTCAGTTATACATAAACGATTAAGCGAATTATGTAAGGAATTAAAGATATCTGAGAGAAAATTCTCTACATCGATAGGTAAAA
>artificially_reared_1__coassemble_311_pt1 | contig 17890 bp, 11 predicted proteins | sample artificially_reared_1__metabat2_low_PE_002 | metagenome-assembled genome bin artificially_reared_1 | reverse complement strand
GCTTGTAAAGACTTGATCCGACAAGTCTCCAAATCCAAATCTGGTATATGGTGATTTAGTGCTGGATTGTGCAAAAGCATATATGGATGCTGTTGCAAATATAGCGCTAATAATAACTTTTTTACTTGACATTATAATTCAATATTCTGTTTAAACCTTTTAAAACTAAAAATCTATCTGCAAAGATGATACTTTTTAAATTTGTATCAAAAGAAAATCTATCTCCGCCAGTTAAAAAAACTAAAAGATCGGGATATTTTTCCTGCATTTGAGAAATATAACCTTTAATCTCGTATTCAATACCTTTGATAACCCCTGCCCGAATTGCTGTTTCGGTGTTGAAACCCAACTCTGGCAAATCACCGCTTTTCTCTATAAGTGGCAATTTGTCGCAACATGCACTAAGAGACTTAAATCGGGTATAAATTCCTGGAGATATGTTACCTCCCCAGTATGTTGCATCTTTGTCTATAAACTCGTATGTCAAGGCGGTACCTGCATCTATGACGAGTATGTCTTTATTGGGCTTAAGATAGTTTGCTCCAACTACAGCAGCCAATCTGTCCATTCCTAATGTCTCCGGACTTTTGTATTTGTTGATTATTGGGATTGGAGTTTTATGATTTAGTTCCAATACCGGAAAATCAACATTAGCCAATTGTCTTTTTATTGTATTGCTTAACGAAATAACCGATGCAATAATGCATTTGTCTATATGATATTTGTTGCATAAAATTTTTATACAGTCTAAAGAATGGTTAGAGCCTCGAAGTATTTCAACTTGTTCTTCTCCATCGAAAACTGCAAGCTTGGCTACCGTATTTCCAATGTCTATTATTAAATTCACAATATATAATTTAATTATTGCTTGCAAAGTAAAAGAAAAAATGGGTAATAATTGCAATAAAATAGATGTTTTGTTTCATATTTATAGATAATTAGTCTTATTTTTGCGGCGGAAATTACAAAAGTACATATTTGATAAACCATGTTTAAAAATAAAGTAAGAGTTTTATTATACGTATTATTCTTCTTTGTGTGTATGAAACCATACGCACAAAAGCAGGATAGTATTCAGTTTAGCTTACTGACATGTTCTCCTGGTACGGAAATATATTCTCTTTTTGGACATACTGCAATAAGGTATCAGAATTTTACACAAAACCGGGATTTGGTTTTTAACTATGGAATGTTTAGTTTTTCAGCTCCTAATTTTATATATAGGTTTGTAAAAGGCGAAACCGATTATCAGCTGGGGGTAACAGAGTATTCTTATTTTGAGTCTGAATATAAATTTAGGGGCTCTGCTGTATATCAGCAAGTAATAAATCTCACTCAAGTAGAAAAACTTAATTTGCAGAGACTTTTATTGGATAATTACTTGCCGCAGAATCGTGTTTATAGATATAATTACTTTTATGACAATTGTACAACAAGGGCGCGTGATAGAATTGAACAAAGTATAAATGGCAGAGTGGTTTATCCTGACGTTGCTGAAGATAAAACTTTTCGTAGTATCGTTCATGAATATACCAAGGGTTTTCAGTGGGAAGAATTAGGTATAGATTTATGCCTAGGAGCCGAGGCGGATGAAAACATTAGTGTCAGAGAACAGATGTTTTCTCCATACTATATGTATAATTTTGCACAAAAGGCAGTCATAGAGAGTGCTGATGGGAATGTAAGACCATTTGTTTCTAAGGAAGAAATAATAGTTGAAGCAGGAGATGTAGAGGATGTTAGTTCTTTTCCCCTCGGTCCTGTGTTTTGCTCTATTGTCTTTTTGTTGATAAATCTGATTGTAATAATATTACAAATCCGTGGAAAGAGAATCTTTTGGTGGTGGGATTTGTTCTTGTATTTAATACAGGGAGTGTCGGGATGTATAATTGCCTTCCTGTTTTTCTTTTCGGTTCATCCTACCGTAGGTTCCAATTGGATGATATTATTACTAAATCCTATTCCACTTGTTTATTTGCCTTTTATGGTTTATAATGATATAAAACACAAAAAAGATAGATATCATATTATAAATCTGGCTTATTTAACATTATTTATATTGCTAATGCCTTTGATGCCACAGGATTTTAATATTTCAGTATTACCTTTGGCTTGTGGATTTTGGTGTAATGCTTTGGGGCATGTGATTGTTTATAAAAAATGGAAATGAAAGAACGATTAATAACATCTCTTATAACTGCTATAGTAATATCAGGAATTAATGCACAGAATGTTCCTGCGGTACCTAAGTTGGTTATTGGATTGACTATCGATCAGTTGCGAACTGATTATATTGAAGCATTCTCTGCCATGTATGGCGAAAGAGGGTTTAAGCGTCTTTTCAAGGAAGGACGTGTATATATGAATGGTGAGTATGATTTTATTAAACCGGACCAGTCATCATCTGTAGCTTCGATATATACTGGAACTACACCTTATTATAATGGTATAGTTGGCAATAACTGGATGGATAGGAATTCGCTATGCTTAGTCAAAAGTGTAGATGACAAATCGTACATGGGAATTTATACTTCCGAGAATACCTCTCCTCAACATTTGAGTGTTTCTAATCTGGCCGATGAACTTATGGTCTCAACAAGGGGGATGGCTCATGTTTATTCTATTGCACCGACCAAGGAAATGGCAGTAATGGGAGCCGGACATGCTGCAAAAGGGGCTTTCTGGATAAATGATGAAACAGGTAAATGGAGTGGTACAACCTATTACGGAGCTTTTCCAGAATGGGTCTCAAACTTTAATGACCGTAATGGACTTGATTTTAGAATTGATCAGATTACATGGGGGCCTTATTTACCGGTTACCGCATATAAATATATAACTACTGATTCAAAACAGATTACATTCAAACATAACTTTACAGATGAACGTCTTTTTAAATATAAGAAGTTCAAGACTAGTCCTTATGCCAATGATGAGGTTAATAAATTGGTTAATGTATTTTTGGATAATACAAACGCAGGATTGGATGATACTCCAGATTTATTGACATTGGGATATTATGCCGGTAATTACGATGGAAAGCCCGATACTGAATATGCAATGGAAATACAGGATGTGTATGTACGTTTGGATAACAGTATTGGTGATTTGCTTGACATAGTCGACCGTAAGGTTGGATTGAAGAATACACTGATTTTCATAACTTCTACAGGATACCGTACTCCCGAACCCGAAGATTCTCCGGAATATAGGATTCCTACTGGAGAATTTCATCTTAAACGTTGTTCTGCTCTACTGAACATGTATCTGATGGCTATTTACGGTCAGGGGCAGTATGTAGAAACTTATTATGGTAATCAGATTTACTTAAATCATAAACTTATTGAAGATAAAAAATTAAATCTTACAGAGGTTATGACGCGCTCTTCTGAGTTTATTGTTCAGATGAGCGGAATACGTGCTGCATATTCTTCACAACGTCTTCTTTTAGGGGCTTGGGATCCTAAAATAGACAAAATAAGAAATTCATTTACTCGTGAATGTTCCGGTGACATATATCTTGAAATACTTCCAGGGTGGAAGGTAGTTGATGAATTTTCTAATAATTCAAGAGTGGAGCGTGAAGCTTATGCTTCTGTGCCGATATTCTTTTTCGGTTATAATATTAAATCGGAGATATTGTATTCACCAGTAAAAGTGGCTGCTGTGGCTCCCACTTTAGCACACTTTATGCGTATTAGGGCTCCTAATGCCAGTGTGGCGGCTCCTTTGACAGGAATACGTAAATAAATGTTCGTGTTTGCCGCTTTTTGAGTGTTTTTAATTATCTTTGTACGCTGTTGAACATATTTAACGGCATTAATCGGAAAATAAAAAATAAATATATATAATGGGATTTAATGAATTTATAAGCAAATTGTTCGGGAACAAGGCTTCTCGTGACATGAAGGAAATCCAGCCATGGGTAGAAAAAATTAAAGCTGCGTACCCTGAAATTGAGAAACTGAGTAATGATGAGTTGCGTGCCAAAACGGAGGAATTGAAGAAGTATATCAAGGACTCTGCCGTAGATGAGAATAAAAAGATTGAAGAACTAAAAGCTACAATCGAAGCTACTGATATTGAAAAGCGTGAACCTATTTTTGCGCAAATAGATAAACTGGAAAAGGAAGTCCTTGATAAATATGAAAAGGCTCTTAATGATGTTCTTCCTGTAGCTTTTTCTATTGTAAAAGATACAGCAAGACGTTTTACCCAAAATGAAGAAATAGAGGTTACTGCTACAGACTTTGACCGTGAACTGGCTGCTATGGGTAAAGATTTTGTTCGTATTGAAGGAGACAAAGCTATATGGCAGAATCATTGGGTAGCAGGTGGTAATGACATGAAATGGGGAATGGTACACTACGATGTACAGTTATTTGGTGGTGTAGTTCTTCATCAGGGAAAAATAGCCGAAATGGCAACCGGTGAAGGTAAAACCCTTGTCGCTACATTGCCTGTATTCCTTAATGCATTGACTGGTAATGGTGTACATGTGGTAACAGTAAACGATTACCTTGCTAAACGTGACTCTGAATGGATGGGACCTCTTTATATGTTCCATGGCTTGAGTGTCGACTGTATAGACAAACATCAGCCAAACTCAGCTGCACGTCGCCGTGCTTATATGGCAGATATCACATTCGGTACTAATAACGAATTCGGTTTCGACTATCTGCGTGATAATATGGCAAATAGTCCTAAAGATCTTGTACAGCGTAAACATAATTATGCAATTGTCGATGAGGTGGACTCTGTGTTGATTGACGATGCTCGTACACCTCTTATAATATCAGGTCCTGTTCCTAAGGGAGATCAGCAATTGTTTGAAGTTTTGCGTCCGTTGGTAGAACGTCTGGTTGAGGCACAGCGCAAGCTTGCTACTCAGTATCTGGCAGATGCAAAACGTCTTATTGCTTCTGACAAGAAGGAAGAAGTGGAAGAAGGTTTCCTTTCATTGTTCCGCAGTCATAAGGCTCTTCCGAAGAACAAACCTCTCATCAAGTTCCTCAGTGAACCGGGTATTAAGGCAGGTATGCTGAAGACTGAGGCTATTTATATGGAGGCAAACAACAAGCGTATGCCTGAGGCTGTAGAACCTCTTTATTTCGTGATCGATGAAAAGATGAAGAGTGCCGACCTTACTGATAAGGGTATTGAACTCATTACTGGTAATTCACAAGATCCTACACTCTTTGTTCTTCCAGATATTGCAGCACAGTTATCAGAACTTGAAAATGAAACTTCTTTGTCTGACGAAGAAAAGTTGGCTAAGAAAGATGAACTGATGACTAATTATGCTATCAAGTCAGAAAGAGTTCACACAATCAATCAGCTTCTTAAGGCATATACAATGTTCGAAAAGGACACTGATTATGTTGTAATGGACGGACAGGTTAAAATTGTTGATGAGCAGACTGGTCGTATAATGGATGGTCGTCGTTGGAGTGATGGTTTACATCAGGCTGTCGAAGCTAAGGAAGGTGTAAAGGTTGAAGCCGCTACACAGACTTTTGCTACAATCACACTTCAGAATTATTTCCGTATGTATCACAAACTGTCAGGTATGACAGGTACTGCAGAAACGGAAGCAGGCGAATTCTGGGATATCTATAAACTTGATGTAGTGACTATTCCTACTAACCGTCCTATCGCACGTAAGGATATGAACGACCGCGTTTATAAGACTAAACGTGAAAAATATAAAGCCGTTATCGAAGAGATTGAAAAGATGGTTGCTATGGGACGTCCTGTATTGGTCGGTACAACATCGGTTGAAATCTCTGAAATGTTGAGCAAGATGCTTACTCTTCGTAAGATTGAACATAACGTACTTAATGCCAAGTTGCATCAGAAAGAAGCTGATATCGTTGCTAAAGCCGGTTTGGGACGTACAGTTACTATTGCTACCAACATGGCTGGTCGTGGTACCGACATCAAGTTGAGCGATGAGGTTAAGGCTGCCGGTGGTTTGGCTATTATAGGTACGGAACGTCACGAATCACGTCGTGTAGACCGTCAGTTGCGTGGTCGTGCAGGACGTCAGGGTGACCCGGGCTCTTCAGTATTCTTTGTTTCTCTTGAAGATGACCTGATGCGTTTGTTCTCTTCTGACCGTATCGCTACCGTTATGGATAAATTGGGATTCAAGGAAGGAGAAATGATTGAGCATAAGATGATTTCAAATTCTATTGAACGTGCTCAGAAAAAAGTTGAAGAAAACAACTTCGGTATCCGTAAACGTTTGCTTGAATACGATGATGTGATGAACAAACAGCGTAATGTGGTTTATACTAAGCGCCGTCATGCTTTGATGGGTGAACGTATTGGTATGGATATCGTAAATATGATTTGGGAACGCTGTGCCAATGCCCTGGATATGGCTACTTACTCTGAAGCCAAGATGGAAATACTTCAGACTCTTGCAATGGAAACTCCATTCACAGAAGATGAATTTACTTCAAAAGATAAGAATGAACTTACTGAAAGAACATTCGATGCTGCAATGGAAATCTTCAAGCGTAAGACTGACCGTATGGCTCAGATTGCCAATCCGGTAATCAAACAGGTGTATGAAAATCAAGGTCAGATGTACGAAAACATTATGATTCCTATTACAGACGGCAAACGTATGTATAACATCCCTGTAAACTTGAAGGCGGCTTATGAGTCTGAATCAAAAGAAATCGTGAAGGCTTTCGAAAAGGCTATTCTTCTTCATACTATCGATGAGGCTTGGAAGGAAAATCTTCGCGAACTTGATGAACTTAAACATTCTGTTCAGAATGCAAGCTACGAACAGAAAGACCCATTGTTGATTTTCAAACTTGAGTCTGTGAAACTGTTTGACAATATGGTAGCAAAAATCAACAATAATACAATATCTGTATTGATGCGTGGTCAGATACCTGTACAGGAACCGGAACAGGTCCGTGAGGCAGCTCCGGAACCGGCTCCAAGAAAACAGCAGTATAAGGAAGAGAAGGTTGACCTTAATGATCCATCTCAGCAAAATGCTGCCGGAAAGGATACCAGAGAGGTTAAGAATGAACCATATAAGGCTGATAAAACAGTGGGCAGAAATGATCCATGTCCTTGTGGTAGTGGATTGAAATATAAGAACTGCCACGGTAAAGTATAAGAATTTTAATAAAATAAATGTATTAAAGGTCGTCTCTTAACAAAGGGGCGACCTTTATTATTATACCTTTATTACCTTTTAACTTCATAATGTTCAGAAATATATTAATTTTGTACAAACTAAAAACGAATATATTATGAAGAAATATTCTTTATATATCATATTGTTTGTAAGTGTTATAGTTTCATCGTGTAGTTCTATTCAGACACTTACTTTCGATCAGTTATCTCCTGCTGAAGTTAACTTTCCATATCAGATTTCTGTAGTTGGAGTAGTGAATAATATGCCTTCACGTCCTAAGGCAAAGAGTAATATTCTTACTTTAGGAAAGTTGGAAGCAGAAGGAAAGGCTGCTGCAGAAACTTTGGCCGGTTTTTTGGCTGACAGTAAATATTTTAATCAGGTACTCATATGTGATTCTGCTCTTTGTTCTAACGATTATTCCAATATACTTTCTTCAGAAGAAGTAAAGAAATTATCTTCACTGTTGGGAGTTGATATGCTGATTTCCTTTGAAAGGATATTTCTTGATATTGAAAGAAAAGAATATACCAATCCAGGTTGGGATGCCTCTATTCCGATGCTTCAGGTTCAAGTTACTCCAGTTGTGAGATTGTACTTGCCAGGAAGACAGAATCCGTTGGTAGAGCTTACAGCTACTGATTCTTTGTATTTTGACTTAGGTTATAGAGTTTCTGAAAAGGAAATTATTGAGGAGGCTACCAGACATGCTTCATCTGTTATGTGTAATAAAATTGTTCCTTATTGGCAAACTGTAAACAGATTATACTTTGATGGTGGAGGAGTTGAAATGCGTGATGCCGGTGTTTATGTAAATGAGGGAGATTGGGAGTCTGCTCGTGAATTATGGATGCAGGTATATAAACGTCAGAAGAAAGGTAATTATAAATTTCGGGCTGCGTACAACATAGCTCTTTCGTATGAAATGACCGGTGACATGAATAATGCTGAAACATGGCTTAAGAAAGCTTCCGATTGTGTTAAGTCCGGTTCTGAAGAAGAAATGGTTTTAAAGTATTATATAACTCAGTTTATAAAAAGAAAATCTGAGTTTGGTAAACTTAATGTTCAAATGGGAAGGTTTCAATAACATTTTTTGACCTGTTTGTTTTGATACATTATAATTTTTAGTAATTTTGAGGTAATAAATATTTTATGCCTATGAATGTTAGTGAAAAAACACGTGCAGCTATATCGTCATCTATAAGGGAAGCATTATGCAGATATGTGTCGGGAGATGATAATTCTGTAGTTACAGATATTCATCTACTGCCTAAGCAGGACAGTGGCGAACTTTTGATATTTAACGATGATGATGATGAGTTGGCACGTACCATTATAGATGAGTGGGTGGAATGCGATTCCGAAGACTTTATGAAAGATGTGGAACCGCTTTTACGTTCTGAAATTGTAGCATTGAATGATCAGGGATATTTTGATAAGTTATCTTTGCTTAAACCGTATTCATTTGTATTGGTAGATGAAGATAAAGAAACCGTTGCTGAACTGATGCTGGTTGATGATGAAGATACATTATTGCTCAATGATGAACTTTTGAAAGGGCTTGACGAAGAGCTTGATGCATTTTTAAAAGACCTCTTGGAGAAATAATACATGATATTATGATAGTCGGGGTAAGGTTATACCTATTATTGTAACCTTTCCCCGATTTTTGTTTTTATATTTATTTAAAATATATGGGAGAGAGGATATCATTTAGAAGAAACGAACAATTGCATACGGTAAATCCGCGTTGGCGCGGTAATCCTTCCGTTAAAGGTAAATTCTTTAATCGTCAGCATAGATGGCGTCCCGGTGTTGGAAGTATACTTAAATGGAGATTCTCACCTAATCCTCAAAGGAAGGAAAAACGTAGGATAAAGTGGAATCCAAATATAAGATTTCTTCATGACTTAAGTGCTGTAACTGGCAATTCTTTGATATGGTTAGGTCATAATTCTTTCTTTTTGCAGCTTGGAGGCAAGCGGATTATGATAGACCCGGTATTCGGAAATATTCCGTTCGTGAAACGGCGTAGTACTTTGCCAGCCAATCCTTCGGTATTCAAGAATATAGATTATCTGCTTATCAGTCACGATCATTTCGACCATCTCGATAAGCCAAGTGTAGCCCGTCTTTTTAAGGATAATCCTGGAATGAAACTGTTTTGTGGTATCGGTACTGGAGAACTGATAAAAGGATGGTTTCCTGAGATGGAAGTTATTGAGGCCGGTTGGTATCAGCAGCATAAGGATGAAGGGCTTTGTCTTACTTTCCTTCCGGCTCAGCATTGGAGTAAGAGAGGTGTAAGCGATGGGGGAGAACGTCTTTGGGGAGCATTTATGATACAGGCAGACGGTATAACCATATACAACAGCGGTGATACCGGCTATGCGCATCATTTTAAGGAGTTGCCGGATATATTTCCTCATATCGACTATTGCATGATAGGTATAGGTGCATATAAACCTCGTTGGTTTATGAAACCTAATCACATCTCACCATACGATGCTCTTACGGCTTCTGCCGAGATGGGTGCACGAATGACGATACCTATGCATTACGGAACATTCGACCTTTCGGACGAACCTCTGTTTGACCCGCCTCATGTCTTTGCAGCAGAAGCGGAAAAGAGGAATATGGATATCATTGTCCCTGAGTTAGGTGAGGTGATTAAGCTACATCATATCAGATAGAATCTATTTAATATCTCCTGATGACCCTTTGAATGCGGCTGCAGAACATGCGCTGAAACAGTGGAATGAAATCCATGCAATCTTCTCTTTTCCTACATACAGGCTTGACAACAATGAAGTTGAACGGATCAACAGGTATATATCACTGACACGAAGACGTTTGACAATCGGATCTTATACCGGAGCCGAAGTGGCCGTGTTGTACCATTCATTAGCCATAACATGCTATAGATGTGGAATAAACATATTTGAATACTTCTGCGACATTATAGACCGTTGTGACGCATTGCCTCCTAATACCCCTATAGATAAATATCGTGATTTGCTCCCAGACAGATGGAAAAAACATAAAGATAGTCGCCCAAAAATCTGGACGGCTATCTTTTTATAGGTTATACACTATCGTGGAAGGCTGTACTTTTAGTTTGACGCACCCTCTTTTTCGTTATATAATCATTGGCTTCTCATTTTCACAAAAAATGATTTTCGTTTCTTTTACTCTATCAGGTTTAGTCCTTATCTACTATAAGTGTAATATCGTTTATATCATTACTTTCCGACTCTACTCCATTTATAAACACTTTTCTGTATGCCGGGGTATAGAAGTTGCGAGCTTCGCATTGGATAGTTATGACTTGTTCTTCTTCGCCAAACATACTGGGTAGAGTGAATCTGTATTCGTATGTATGTGTGGGTTGTATACGTTTACCAGGGGTGAATTCGGTGAAGTCCGGAAGATAGCCAAAGGTAAAGTCGATACAAGGTGTAACTCTTGAAGTGGATGGCTGTACAGTAACACGTCTAAAAAGTATTTTGTCCCTTTCAACTCCTTCTTGTACTAGTGGTATCATTTCTTTTCCATCAAGGTAGAAATGGGAATCTCCTTCTTTTATCATATACTCCTTGACTCCATTTGCATATTCTGACAGAATTTCCAAAGGTAATTCCATTGTTAAATTATTCCCAGTCAAGTCTGTCAAACGTACGCTTATAGAATAATCAGTAATGATTAGAGGTGAGTTATCATCTAATTTTTCTTTCGAGCAGGCACTAAGGAACAAATTGATGAAAAATAATATTAATAAGTAAGTGTTTCTCATGGCTTTTGTATGGTTAAGTATTTGATATTATTGGTGAAACCTTGTAAATCTGGAATACCGTTAGCCGGCTTTATAATCCATGCATTGAGAATACCCCATCCCCAGTTAAAGTAGAAGTATTCTTGGGATATTATACGCTTTCCATTTGCTCTACGGTATATAAAGTAGGGATTGGACGAATTCTAGTTAGCATTGATGACACTTATCCACCTTCTTTATAGTTGACTGCATAAGCAATGATGCGTACTCTGTCTGTCATGATAGGATGAATATCCACAATTTCCGGAGTATTATTGGAGCGGGAAGCGGAAGATTGCTTATTGGCAAACATTTGTCAGATAAACATGACTTCATCTTCACTCAACGTTTCGTTTGTCAGAAAATCACTTTGTGCAAGAGATTCCTGTGATAGATTTGTTGTATTATCAGATATTAATACTTCATCCAAAGTGTTAGTACAGCTATTGAAGAATATACTCGCAAGTACTGTAATACACAAAATAGTTTCTTCATAACTTTTGATTTAAAATTAATAGATAATAAAACACATCATGCAAAGAACCGAAATAATATCATGCCGATATCATGATTAGGTTAAAAAGGAGAAAGTAATTTTTATTGGGTGGCAAGCCCGATAAAAAATGATTTATTTTATTTTTCAAATTTAATCAATTAATACGAAATTATATTTGATTTCGTGTTAATTTATGTTTGTTGTTTTTGATTGTCAAAACTCATTTTTGAAAATATCAACATATAATTCGAAATTTGAGCATTCTAAAAGACTAAAAAAAGGTCGTATCATTACTCAATACAGAGTTTGATACGACCCTTTTAAATATTATTGTAACTTTGAGGAGTAGTCATTTTAGTTTTGACACACCTTCTCTTCTTTCATATAGCGTTTATTCGCCGTTCAGCAGTTATTTTCTCAGAGCAGCTATGCTTTCTTTCAAAGCAGCAATTTTGGTTTCAGCATCAGCCTGTTTCTTGCGTTCCATTTCAATGACATTGGCCGGAGCCTTGCTTACAAACTTTTCGTTGCCAAGTTTCTTCATTACACTCATGAGGAATCCTTCCTGATATTTCAGGTCTGCTTCGAGCTTCTTAAGCTCTTCTTCCACGTTGATAAGGTTGCCCAGAGGAACTGCATATTCAGTAGTTCCAACCATGAATGAAGCTGCACCTTCTGCCTTTGCATCTACCTGTGCTATTGCAGACAGATTACACAATTTCTCTATTACTGCATTGAAGTCTGCTACAGGACTTTCTCCAACCACTTCAAGATTCAGAGCCTCTTTCTGAGCAATGTTCTTCTGAAGTCTGATAGTGCGGATACCACCGATAACTTCCTTCACAGCTTCAAATTTGTTGATGATAGCTTCATCGTAAGTTTCTGTCATTGCAAGAGTCTGAGTCATGATGCTTTCGCCATCCTTACGGTCGTAGATGTGCTGCCACAACTCTTCAGTGATGAATGGCATAAACGGATGCAGAAGCTTGAGTAGTGTGTCGAAGAAACTCAAAGTCTTTTCGTATGTCACGCTGTCAATAGGCTGTCCGTATGCAGGTTTTACCATTTCAAGATACCAGCTTGAGAATTCGTCCCAGAACAGCTTGTAAACTACCATAAGAGCTTCGCTCAGACGATATTTACCGAACAAGTCGTTTACTTCTGCAGTAGTCTTGGCAAGCATTGCTTCGAACCATTCTGTTGCCAGACGTGCATATTCAGGCTGTTCGTTTCCTTCTACGTTCCATCCCTTAACCAGACGGAATGCATTCCATATCTTGTTGTTGAAATTACGTCCCTGTTCGCAGAGAGCGTCATCAAACAGAATATCGTTTCCTGCAGGAGCGGCAAGCATCATACCCATACGTACGCCGTCGGCACCATATTTATCAATCAGTTCAAGTGGGTCTGGTGAGTTACCAAGTGACTTGGACATCTTACGGCCGATTTTATCGCGTACGATACCTGTGAAATATACATTCTTGAAAGGCATGTCGCCCATATATTCATATCCAGCCATAATCATACGTGCCACCCAGAAGAAGATGATGTCCGGTCCTGTTACAAGGTCGGCAGTAGGGTAGTAGTATTTGATTTCCTCATTGCCCGGATTGTTGATTCCGTCGAACAGGGAGATAGGCCACAACCATGAAGAGAACCATGTATCCAGACAGTCTTCATCCTGACGGAGGTCTTCAATCTTCATGTCCTTGTTTCCAGTCTTTTCGATGGCAAGTTTCAAAGCTTCTTCAGCTGTTTCTGCCACTACGAATCCGCCCTGAGGCAAGAAGTAAGCAGGAATTCTGTGTCCCCACCACAACTGACGGCTGATACACCAGTCCTTGATGTTCTCCATCCAGTATTTGTAAGTGTTCTTGTATTTTGCAGGATAGAATTTCAGTTCGTCGTTCATTACAGGAGGCAACGCCATGTCTGCAAAGTGTTTCATCTTGAGGAACCACTGCATTGACAGCTTAGGCTCGATAGCTACGTTTGTACGTTCAGAGAAACCAACCTTGTTGTTGTAAGCTTCAACCTTTTCAAGCAATCCTGCTGCTGCAAGGTCTTTTTCTATCTGTTCACGAACATCGAAACGGTCCATGCCAACGTACATTCCGGCAGCTTCGCTGATTGTACCGTTGTCATTGAAAATATCTATTGACTGGAGGTTATATTTTTCACCAAGCATGTAGTCGTTTACATCATGTGCAGGAGTAACCTTCAGACATCCTGTACCGAATTCGATATCTACATAGTCATCTTCTATAACAGGGATTACTCTGTTCACCAACGGAACAATCACCTTCTTACCCTTTAGCCATTCGTTCTTGGGGTCGTTAGGATTGATACACATCGCTGTATCGCCCATGATTGTTTCCGGACGTGTAGTTGCAACCACGGCGTAACGTCCTTCTGCATCACCTTCAACCTTGTATCTCAGGTAGAAAAGCTTGCTGTGTTCCTCTTTATAGATAACTTCTTCGTCTGAAAGAGCAGTCAGAGCTTTAGGGTCCCAGTTCACCATACGTACACCACGGTAAATAAGTCCCTTGTTGTAAAGATCAACGAATACTTTTATTACACTCTTGCTTCTTTCTTCGTCCATAGTGAAGGCTGTGCGGTCCCAGTCGCATGAAGCACCAAGCTTACGCAGCTGTTTCAGGATTATACCTCCGTGTTCGTGAGTCCATTCCCAAGCATGTTTCAGGAATTCCTCTCTTGTCAGGTCTGTTTTCTTGATTCCCTGTTGGGCCAATTTGTTTACCACCTTGGCTTCTGTAGCTATAGATGCGTGGTCAGTACCCGGAACCCAACATGCATTCTTGCCCATCATGCGGGCACGACGTACGAGGATGTCCTGTATAGTATTGTTAAGCATGTGTCCCATGTGGAGCACTCCGGTCACGTTTGGTGGCGGGATTACGACGGTATATGGTTCGCGTCCGTCCGGTTTAGAACTGAAAAGTTTGTTGTCCAGCCAATACTGGTACCATTTTCCTTCCACATCTGCGGGATTGTACTTACTTGCTAATTCCATGATTTATATCTTATTATTATTTGTTTTTCCAGAAATGTATAATCGGTTGCAAAAGTAATAAAAGTTGTTTGAAAATTCAATATATAATTCTTTTATGTATAAACAGATTACATTTGTTTGGTATTGTTTATAAATAAAAAAAGCACCTGTCGCAAGATGAATTTAGCGACAGGTGCTGAGTTTGATATATTACTTTATTAAAGTTCAGAGAATGGTTTACGTTTTCCTCCAAGTGGAAGAGAAAAACCAACAAAAGCATTTACAGTTTTAGAGTTCTCGCCGAGGTACATGTAGTCTGTTCCTGCAAATAGAGGACCTAGTTTTAATGCTACACCAAATGATTTTCCTCCTGATAGAATAGGCGAGTAGCTGACTGCCAGATTTAGTGCATTGGAAGGACGCAATGTAGCTAGAAATGTCAATTCTGTTTGTGTTTTAGGTTGTACGAAACGTGACGAATATATTGCACCAACACTTAGTTTATTGTTCAATAAACCGTATTCTGCTCCAACAAGAACTGTTGTTGAAAGTTTTGTGCTTGATTTGTATTCAGCTTTTTCTTCTTTTTTGAAATCGAATCTCTCTAATGAAAGAAAGTCACCGCCTATATACTGTTCATAATTGTTTGCATCAATTGTAACACTTTCTGAACCGTTGACTTCTGCTATAGTGGTATTATTTTTATTCCATTTCATAAAACCAAGATCTAGAACTGCTGCAGATATAGTAAAATTCTTGAATATGTTATAACTGGCTCCCAAATCAACACCAAATCCTGTGCCGGCTATTCCAAGATTATTTGCGTCTAGATTGAAACCTGTAATCATGTTGTTTTCATCAAATGTCATACCTCCACCTTTTAGTGTTGTAACTACATTTGCTTTGGCATTATAGTTATAACCTTTTCCATACCAATCCTCTTCATTGAAATCGTAATTCATTAATTCTTCTTGAGTCATGTTGCCGGTGTTTGGAACCTCAGGTATGTCCAAATCAAGGTCAAATTGTTCAATGTTTACTTCAGTGCGAGCAAGTCCCAACAATACTTTTGCTCTTGCACCTATAGTCAGTTTTTCTGTGATTCTTCTTGATAATCCTAGTCCAACTTCCGCATAGGCATTCATGTTGACAGACTGGTTCCCCATGTTGTACCTTTGTTTTTGTCCGGCAACGCTTTCAATATCAAAACCATTCATGTTTCTCATCATTGTAAACATGTCTTTGTTGATTTGTGCGTCTATATCCATGCGCAAGCTGGCATTGAAAGACCAGAAGTTTTTACCTCTATACCATCCGAAAGATAGAATATTTGCATTCAGGTTCATATTTAATCTGTTTTCCTGAAGCAAAGAGTTGTAAAGGGTATTGTTGTGCAAAAAGTCATTACTGTCTTTAGTGATATCAATGATGTCATTAATCCCCAATGAATTGGAATTGGCAGATACGTTAAAGTTACCTATGAGAGGTAGATTTAAATAACCCCTGGTAGGCTGTAGTCCTGGGTTCATTTGAATTCGAGTGCTTGCACCTTCCATGAAGTAAGAAGTACGTAGATACTGTGCTTGGGCTGTGAAAGTTGTTGCTAATATTGACATAGCCACAAAAACTTTCTTGTTTAATAATGTTTTCATAATTTTTTTGATTTATTTGTTGCCTCTTCTTTTTTATTCACAAAAATATATATTAAATTAATATCTCTTTTGGCGAATTGTAAAAAATATTTATTTTTTACTATAAAAAGTAGAGGGTTTATAAATCTTACTTATAAAACATGATAGATGTGTCTTTGTCGAACGACTATAAATGAAGTTTGGTCTGATATGAGTTAATTTATTTCCTTTTCCAAAAATTAAATCCTGCATACACCTTTAGACTTCCAAAAGAATTTGTCATTGACAGATTTCCTTTACGGTAATCGTAAGTATGAAGTATAAGTGTTGCCCCGACGTAATATTTACCGTTGTTACATGTTATTCCGGCTCTTGTTATCAGGTCGAAATTAATGTCTTTTACCCATTGTGTCCAGTTGTATTCAGGAGTAGTGGGAAGATCATTTATTCTGGCTTTTTTGTAACCTATGGCTGGTAACAAAGATATGTTTAAAAGGCAATTTTTAGCAAAGACCCAATTATATCCGTAACCTATACTAAGGGTGTAATCAGTATAGCTGAGACTTTTGAAGTTTAATGAAGGACTTATTTGTTCCTGGATTTCTTGAGGGAGTTTGTTCTTGTCGAAATTTATTTCGTGCTGGGAATATGCAAAACCCACCATCGGTGATCCGCAGTTTTTTATCTGATTGGTTGATTGGCTATATGCAGCTGGATACGAATACTTATCACTTTTGAATATGTAGTATGCATTTAGTCCTTTGATGTGGCTGTTGAATCCACTGAAGTTTGTACCAATATAATCCTCAGAAAGATTGAAATTTTTACATTTTGTTATTCTAAAATCACTTCCAGTTTTTCTATAATATAAATCCAGACCGAATTTTGCACTATATAGATTGAATACAATTTCAGTACGAGTTTTCTCTCTTGTATTTTTAAGCAGACTGCCTATGTCGAAAGAATATCCAAGAAATATCCATCTCCATCCAAAATAAAGTCCTAGCTTTGTATTTGCCTTAGGTGCGAAACCTAGTATCTGGTCGCCGTCATTGGTGTCGCTTCTCAGATGGTAATGCTCGAACCATGTGCTTTGTTCAAGCATTAAGGTGAGATTGTATTTGTTTGGTAATACAAAGGATGTATCGGTTTTATTAAACCAGTCAACAGCTTTATTGAAAAGATTAACAGAGCTATTTATAAACTTGTTTTTATATAGTCTGTTTGTGTTTAAAGAGTCACACGAATAGTATGTATGTGTCGGCACATATTCTTTTTTTCTTTCTTTAGAAAAGAGTCTTGCAGAAAGAAAAATCAATGTTAATATCAGTATTATAATACGTGCCGACATATGTTTTTACAGTTTGTTTAATATACGGTCCATTACCCAGTTCGTTGGAGTTGCGCTTATTCCATCGCATGTGCATATACTTTTACCCTGCAAATGTTCAACAACAGCCTTTATCAGTGGTAATTGCACATGTGGCGGATTTTGTGGAAGAATCTCTTCTCGTCCTCTTTCTGTATGTAGGGCTATAGGGTCATAGGTGAATATGGAGAAGCAAATCATACCTTTATCACCTATTATTTCTATTCTGTCTTCTTTTGCTGATTCGTGTGCTACAAAGCACCACGAGCCAGAACCGGGAAGTCCTGAATCGAACTTAAAACAGGCACTGATTGTATCTTCAGCTTCATACAGACCTCCGCGATTACTTTTGTATCCTTCTGCTTCCAGGATGCATCCGAACATGTCCTGCAATAAATC
>artificially_reared_1__coassemble_306_pt1 | contig 18584 bp, 19 predicted proteins | sample artificially_reared_1__metabat2_low_PE_002 | metagenome-assembled genome bin artificially_reared_1 | reverse complement strand
ATTTAGACTTAACATTTTTATCTTCTTTTGTCAATAACAATTTTACATAGACCAAATTCACATCTTCAGTATCAGCTACAGCATCATCATCATATGATGTAATGACAAAACATGGAAAATTAGGCCTTATGTCACGATATTGCGTAACAAGTTCCACACCATTATAGTTGACATTGTATTTTATATCAGATTTTATATCATTCAGCAAATAATCCGTTATAATAGCATCTGGATAATTTTCCTCAATGCTCATAATCATTTTATCAAGATTTGGCTCAGGAAAAAGGCATTTCACTTCCAATTTGCCAATTGCAGCATCCATATAATCTAAAAATTCGTCATGCTGCGATTTTTCTTCATCTATAAATAATACTTTATATGCCATAAATTATTACTATTTAAAATTTTTAAGAGAGAATATAATATTCATGCCAAAGCCCTGTTCTGGATTTAAAATATTAATTCTTCCATCATTATCCTCTACTACCAGTTTTACAATCCACATTCCTAATCCAGTACCAACTTCTTCTCCCGTGGATTTATTTCGTTTAGTTGTAAAAAGTGGTGTCATTATTATTTCAGGATTCACGATATCAGGACTTAATCCTGGACCACTATCATGATATTCACAGATAATAGAATCATCTATCCTTTTGAAATTTATATCAATAGTCCTCTCACGTTCCTCCTTCATTCGTGTAAACGCCTCTATTGAATTAGAAAATAGATTATAAAAGATACTATCAAAATCTATCTCAAAAGCTCTGATTTTTAATTTCTCGACACCTGTAACATTACATCTAATAGCGCGTGATTCAAAAATAGAAGCCCACGTCAATTTCAAAGTACGAAAATAAGATTCTAATATAATATCTTTACGCCGACGCTTATCCTTTTTAATAATTCCTATAGAAAAGTTAAGCCAATTCTGCATTTTCTCATCTGTCTGCATCGCTAAATCTAACAATGCATAAGGATTTTTCCTATCTTCATAACCTTCAAAAGTATCTATAGGCAAATTCGCCAAAAACAATGACTTAATCTTCTCAAATCTACCATTCATTGAGTTGTTCAGTTTACTCAAATCATGACTAAAGGATGCTAACATCAAGCCACTACTAGCCAATGCTCTAAGTACCTTTTGCTCTTCACGTAACTGCTCAATTTCTAAATTTTTCTGTTCATTCAAAGCTGCTAATAATGCCATAGACTGATAATGAGGATTTTGCCGATCTTCATCTGTTAGTGAAGAATTCGATTGCTTTTCCATAATCGCTTTGGCTAATTTTTCAGCCTTCTCCTGATTCTGTGCATCACCGTTTCTATCATAATCATCAGCAGTCAATTCACGTGCAATCGTAGCCCTATCTTCTTCAAAGATAGAAATAATACCTTGGATCAACAACTTAAAGACACTAAAGGTTTGATTCTCTTGAAGACCTTCACGACTAGATTTATCCTCAAAATCAATATTGGTAAGCCTAGAGATAAAAATAGATCCTGCTACATTCTCTACCTCTACTTTATATCCACCATCCAACTTAGCAATACCCGCTGGACTTTTTTGCTTTCTAGCGCCTAGCCCTAGCCAATCAAAAGCAGAATTATTACGTTCTCCGTAAGGTCTTACACGAAATCGATCTCGAAACAATTTGATTCCACCAAATTTATTAAGCCATTCAGCTCGAAGGTTATAAGAACAGTGTTTATAAAAGAATCTCTTTTCATCTTTTTTTGAAGCAGTTCTCTTCATAAAAAAGAAAGTAAAATCAAATGCACCAATATTCTCAAAGGTATGAGTCACATCTTTATCTCTATACCCAGGAATAAGTTCAGCAAACGTCCGTTCTATCGTCCAATAGCCGCGAAGAAAATCAGCCTTAGTATAATTCTGTTTTTGTTGATTTTCCCTTCTAAAAAAAGATGGAGGAATAGATTCTACATCATACTCATTTCGGTATACTGTAATTTGTACTTTCTGTTCAGAATCTGCATGTGCTTCTATTTTGTAATCGTAATCATCGCAGAAAGCACTTTCAATAACACCATATTTTTGGGGTTCCAATGAGTCTTTCAATACTATTGAATAGTCTTGATTTTCAATAGGAGGCACCAAAACTCCTAAATCATCATAAAGTTGAGCAACAGCTTCTTCATCCCAGATATCGCGCAAGCCTGAAATCTTTAGAATCGTTCCATGAGTAGCCTTAGAAACTTTCAATAAGTCTTTAATTGAATCTGGAATATTGAGTAACTCTATATTTTCAATATAAGTAGTAGAAATGCCTTCTAATTCTGCGTCAACATGATCAATAGTCTTATCAACTCCTTCAAAGTCATTCCAGTTTACATTCCATCGATATCCTTTAAAAGCTGAATCTTCATCCTTGCAATTATGTACATTGACATCAAAGAATGTAAGCATTTCACATCTTTCTCCAAGTTTATCCAATGCAAATCGTCCTATTCCTTTTGCACCCGCTTTTATACGTCCATTAGGAGTAATAAAATTGTTCGATTTATTATCTGTTCCTATTGTCATCCAATAATTCTCTATAATATCTCGAGACATACCTTCACCACAATCGATGATATATAATTTTGCATTTTTCTTCTGTTGCTCAATTAATAATGGAATTCCTGGATTTGTAGAATTCTCAGCTACATATTCCTCTCCTTTCTTAATATATATTTCTTCCAGCAACGACAATTCAATACCTACATTCTGAAGAGCTATATATTGTTCAACTGATAATAATTCATGAAAAACAGAATACTTGTTATCAATGTATACGATGCTATATCTACTATCTGCATCATATCCATTTTTCACAAGCTCTATAACCGCTCCTTTAGGCGTAGCTACGTTTTCACGTCCTATTAATCTAGCAGTCCGAGCAGAAACTTTAAAAGGGACCTTTACCATTTTCAATGTTACTTATTTACACCAATGTACTAAAATAAACATGGTTTAATTATACAAATATAGAACTTCATTCTCATTTTGCCAAAGTCCATGAAATAAAACTTTCAAAACTATCTGCAAAACTATAAGACTTCGAATCGTAGTTTAAATCTTCAATAACGCCCTATTGCAGAAATAGTAGTACTATATACCGAGAAGAAGCTTTTTCTACATACAGTTCAAGACCCCCCATCACATTGTTTTTCACAATTTTGTACCAGAGCCCTTGTTCTTTTCAATCAAAAAGCTATCTTTGGAATATGAATACAAAAAAGGAAAATTTGAAAGAGAATGTTCTGATTGATCTTGACGAATTCATGGATGTCCAATTCGGCAAACCCGGAACACCGGAACGTGAAAGATTCCGTGAAGAAGCCCGTATTTATGTGAACGGACATGCCAAAACTGCGGAATGTAGAAACTCCCAAAAGATACGGAAATAACCGACTTTTCCTGTCTGTTCCGGCGAACCGGAGAACACTACCTCCGTAACGTCAAATTCTTCTCTGATGCAGATGGAAAGAGGTGGTTATTCAAATGCCCTGCAACCAACTGCCTGATGTATCCGATTGAATACTAATATCCTACAAGGTTCACCAGCAAATTATGTAGGAACTGAACCTATTTTTGTAAGCAATGTCGGACTATACAGGTTCAAACATCTGATAATAAACATATTACATACCATCCAATTACTCCTAGGCAGATTGGGGCTCTGGGTTCGGGCCCCAAGCGGATTTGAACCTTTTCCTATGACCTTAACAAATATCTGAAAATCACGCATTTACTTTGTTTTTCTCCTGTAGCGTTTTATCCAAGGCTATTAATAATCAATATATTACATTCCATTCAGAACCATAATCTATGTCTTATCCGTGTCCTATGCATCCGTCTGTGATATGGACACAATTAATATTTATTTCTTATGAGACATAGTTTTTCCATCTACTTCTATCTGAAGCATAGAAAGCTTCAAAAAGACAGCAAGTCAACAATCATGCTCCGCATCATAGTCAACAACAAGGCCGCAGATGTAAGTCTGAAGACGTCCATCCTACAGGAGCATTGGGACAAACAGAACAGGCGTGTTTCTGGCATGAATCCAGAAGCACACGACATCAATGCATACTTGGACAAAGTAAGTTCCACATTGCAGCATCATTACCGACAGGCCCAACTAGAAGGAAAACAGCTTACGGCAAGCATGCTGAAACAACGCTTCATGGCCACAGGATCCAACCCGCCTTCCCTTCTGAAGATGTTTGACAAACAGGTAAAAGATGCAGACAGGCTGGCACATGCCGGACAAATCAGCATCTCCCATTCCAACAGACATAAACTGGTCTACAGACGGCTTGAAGAGTTCTGCAAAAAGATGGGCAGGCAAGATATGGCACTGGAACAGTTCGACCGGCAGATGATACACGAACTGGAGCTTTTCTTCAGGACAGACTGCAGGCTGTCTGTCAATACGACAGCCAAGATAATGAGTATGGTAAGAAAAGGAATCCTATGGGCATACCGGTGCGGAATCATCCTGACCAATCCGTTCTCAACTTACCGAATAAAGAAGGAAGAAAGCCAGAAACAATACCTGAACAGGCAGGAAATAATAAGGATAATGAACAAGCAGCTGGATATTCCCAGACTAGCTTCCATCCGTGATATATTCATCTTCAGCTGCTTCACAGGCATCGCCTACTCAGACATCTGTCGGTTGAGAAAGGATCAAATCATTTCAGATTCTGACAAAAGCATGTATATCCATCTGTACAGGACCAAGACCAACCACCCCGCATTCATCCCTCTCCTTCCCCAAGCCAAGAAAATAGCAAGTTTTTACATAAGAAAAGGCGAATCGGAATACCTGTTCCCGACCATCTCGAACCAGAAAAGCAATGCCTACCTTAAAGAGCTTGCCGACATCTGCCATATCAGAAAAAGGGTGACATTTCATGTGGCCCGGCACACGTTCGCCGTGACTGTCTGTCTGGAAAACGGGCTTCCGATAGAAACGCTTTCCAAAATGCTCGGACATACCAATCTGAAGGTCACACAAGCCTATGCCAGAATCACGTATAGGAAAGTCACGGAGGACATGAAGGTATTAAAGAACAAGCTGAAGGACTGGAAGCCGGAATCCGGTCCGATGAAATCTGATGACATTTAATGAAATCTAATGACAACAGGCTCCGGCGGTTTGCAGCGGCATGAGAATGCGGATATCTTTGTTTCAAACCAAAAAGAACATTTTATGGGAACAATCATCACCAAATCAGACAAGGAAGTACTTCATTTCTTCGATGAAATGAAAAGGGTATCGGACCTCATAGACCATTTGCTGGCGGACAACCGGCACTTATTGGACGGGGAAAACTACCTGACAGATACGGAACTAGCCGGAAAGCTCAAGCTGAGCAAGCGTACGCTGCTGGACTACAGACGCTACGGCATATTGCCTTATTATCAGATAGGAGGAAAAATCCTATACCGGGAAAGCGATATCGTACGACTGCTGGAAAAGAACCGGAAAGAAGCGTTCTGACATCCGGTTCCGTTTATGGGAAAGGCTATACCACCACATCCGTTGGAGTATAGCCTTTCACTTTTTATCATATTTTGTATATGTCCGCTTCATGCCTTTCAGGAATTCCTCTCCTGAGCCTACATATAATGGCGCAACATATAGTCGGAAGAATAACCGAGCATTTCCCTGACATGTTCTTTAGGAATCCGGCTGGCCAGGGTGACTGTCGCAGCAAACGTGTTGCGGGCCATCTGGGTGGTCAGACGCTTGGAAATCCGACAACGCGTCGCTACCTCTTTCAGGTATTCATTCATTTTCTGGACTGACGGGACAGGAAAACACGGACCTTCCGGATTCATCAGATTCCAGCCTCTGTATTTCTCCAGCAGGACCATTGCCGGTTTAAGAAGAGGAACACGGCTTGTACAGCTGTCTCCAACCTCCGCTCCTTCAGCACGTGTCCTGCAAATCCACAGTGTTCCTTCGTCATCCCTAAACAAGTGCGACGGACAAAGGGTGCTTATCCCCTGATAGGAAAGTCCGGTGAGAGCGCAGAAGACGAACACATCCTTCACCCGTTCCAAACGTCCGGCTGGCATATCCGTTTCCATCACTGTTCTCAGTTCATCCCAGTCCAGAAAAGAAGGGTAAGTCTCCTCCTTTACGCACAACTCTCCCAGTTCCTCCAGAAACTTGCCATGTTCCATCCAACCCTTCTGCTGAGCTACCTTGAGAACCTTACGGAAACACTCCAGATATTTAGCCACCGTATTCCGGGCCAGCCCGCGGGTCTCCTTCAAATACCTTTCAAATGCCGTGATAAACTTCCTGTTCAGTTCGGAGAACACGATATCTTCCTTATTGTAAACATTCCGTATGACGGTCTCTACCAATCCGTAGCACCTGTTGTAACGTGCCAGAGTGGCAGGATGCAAATCCCCGGGAGAAGCCGCCCATCCGTCTATACATTCCTTCATGGCCTTCAGAACCAGATGCCGTCCTTCCCTGGCATACAGAATATCCAGGATTTTCTTCGGAGTCAGTCTTTCCCCATCATACACGGAATTCCTGTGAATGACATATATTCTGTCCCTCAGTGTCTCAAGGTACATGTTCAGCTCTGCCGAACTCCGTCCCCTTCCCTTGCTACGCATCTTCGCATTGTCCCATAACTCCACCGGTATAGAGCGCTGGATACGGATTTCATCCCGCTGTCCGTTGATTGTCACCCGAAGAACAACCGGTGCTTCACCGTTCTTCAACAACTTGTTCTTCAAGATGAAGAACATTACATTCAGTGTATTTCCTTTCATACGTTCTGTTTTGGTGCAAACTTAGTAAATACACTGAAATACAGCACTATGCGAAATTGCGCAATATAACGAAGTATAATACATGTCTTTCCTGAACACGGCTGTACCTCCCAGATTCAACAATCGAATATTTCTGAAAGACCGGTTCCTGCAACAGACAACATGAGACATCTGATGACTTGTGCTGCCATCTGATGACATGTTATTGGCCAGCCAGGCCATACCGTCTATCTTTGCCTCAAACCAAACAACTACACTTTATGGAAATCGTAAACATTGAAGCCGGTACTTTCAGAGAAATGATAACATCCATCCGACTGCTGAAAGAAAAACTGGAAAACCTCAAAAGCAGGCAAACCTCAAAAAGTCTGGATGACTGGATGGACAATCAGGAAGTATGCATGGCACTGAACATATCGCAGAGAACATTGCAGGCCCTGAGAAGCAACGGTACCTTGCCCTTCTCCCAGATTGACCGGAAAACCTATTATCGGAGACAGGATGTTATCAGACTGATTGAAAAAGGGAAGAAGAGATAATCCCGGTAAAAACGTGGCCAATCCATACAAGTAGACAACTCTTCCTTATGTAAAAGGCTATGCCTCACTGTGTGTTGTGAAGTATAGCCTTTTCTGATTATCCGAAGACCCGGGCAACATCCTGCATGTCCTTCATAATACTGTTATCCAGTACACGTGCATAATGCTGTGTCATGCGGGTTGAAGAATGGCCGAGCATCTTCGACACATTCTGTAGAGCGACATCGTTGGCAAGGGTAACAGTCGTCGCGAACGTGTGCCGGGCCACATGAACGGTCAGCCGCTTGTTTACCCGACATAGGGTGGCTATCTCTTTCAGGAACTCGTTCATCTTCTGATTCGACGGAATCGGGAAACAGGGACCTTCAGGATTTTCCGGATTCCAATCCTTGTATTTCTCCAGAATGACAAGTGCGGGTTCCAGAAGCGGAACATTGCAGGTACAGCTTTCCTTATGAGTAGTAATCTTTACGCGGGCCTTGTGTATCCACAGTTTCCCCTCATTGTCCTTGTAAAGATGTGCCGGGCACAAGGTCTTCACATCAATGTATGACAGGCCAGTCAGACAGCAAAACAGAAAAAAATCCTTCACGGTGTTCAGACGTGTTGTGGAAAAGTCCTTCTCCATAATCCGTTTCAATTCTTCCAGGGTCAGGAACGTAGGACACGTTTCTTCCTTCCGAAACAGACGCTTGCGTTTTCCGGCCAACGGGTCTAGTTCCAGCCATCCGTTTTCCCGGGCCAGTCCGAGAAATTTGCGGAAACAGCTCATATACTTGGTCAGGGTATTCTGGGAAAGCTTGCGTACCGTCCTCAGATGCATCTCAAACCGGTCGATAAACTCCCCACTCAGTTCATGAAATGTAATATCCTCTTTCCTGTAGAAATCCTTTATGACCGTCTGTAACGATTCATAACAGTTGTTATAACGTGAAATGGTGGAGGGCTGGTACTCCGTACCGATCAGGGAAGTCCAGTCATCGATACATTTCCGCATAGTCTGCAAAACCAGATGTCGTTCCTCTTTAGAGAATAACTTTATCAGAAGATTCTTTGGGGTAATCAGGGCTTCCCGACAGAGAAGTTCCTTGTGAATCTGATACAGCCTTACTTTTAATGCCTCAATATAGCTGTTCAGCTCCGTTGAACTCCGGTCTTTTCCTTTGCTGCGTTCCTTCACATTGTCCCATAACTTCAACGGAACAGAACGTTGAATCCGGACTTCATCCAATTGTCCGTTAATTGTCACCCGCAAAAAAATCGGTGCCTCACCGTTTTTCTTTAGTCTGCTCTTACGGATAAAGAACAGAATTTTCATTGATTCCTGTTTCATACCACTTTATTTACGTTGTAAAATTAGAAAATGAGGAACAGGAAAATCCTACGCAAAAAACATGATAATCAATGAAGTATTATACATTTCAGGTGCTTTTTTATTATCCCTAAAAAAGGACCCTGAATTTGCACCTGACAAACTTCGTAGAAACGCTATATTTTTGCTTCCGCCCAGAAACGGAAAAAGCTCTGATTCTGTTGTGAATCAGAGCTTTTCCTAATTTTGCTTTGTAAGCTTGCGGTGCGTACGGGACTCGAACCCGTGACCCCATGCGTGACAGGCATGTATTCTAACCAACTGAACTAACGCACCAGTTATTTCTAACTGTTTATTTTTTTTGTTGGCGGTGCGTACGGGACTCGAACCCGTGACCCCATGCGTGACAGGCATGTATTCTAACCAACTGAACTAACGCACCAATTATCTCGGCTTTTGAGCTGTTGTATTTCTCAATTGCGATGCAAAGGTACAACAATTTTCCGTATTTGCAATACTTTGTCCGATTTTTTTTCAAAAAAAGACGATTATTACCTCTTTTTTCCCGAAATATGGTATTTATGAGGTAATAATCGTAAAATTATGGGTTGGTTATTTTATTCTTTTATATCCGTATTTAGCCAGATCTCCAAGTTCTTCTTCTATACGTAGAAGCTGGTTGTATTTAGCCATTCTGTCCGAGCGGCTCAATGAACCGGTCTTTATCTGTCCGCTGTTAGTTGCCACTGCAATATCGGCAATTGTGGCATCTTCGGTTTCCCCCGAGCGGTGTGATGTCACTGAAGTGTAGCCATGTCTGTGTGCCATTTCTATTGCATCGAGTGTTTCACTCAGTGAGCCAATCTGATTTACCTTTATGAGGATTGAGTTTCCGCATCCCATTTCGATACCTTTAGAAAGGAATTCAACGTTAGTGACGAACAGGTCGTCACCTACCAGCTGACAGCGGTCGCCTATTCTTTCTGTAAGTTTTTTCCATCCGTCCCAGTCGTTTTCGCTCATGCCGTCCTCTATAGAGTCAATTGGGTATTTGTTTATCAGTTCTTCAAGATAGTCTATCTGTTCGTCGGAAGTACGTTTCTTTCCTTTTTCACCTTCGAATATGGTGTAGTCGTATACTCCGTTCTTATAGAACTCAGATGATGCACAGTCCATGCCTATCATTATGTCTTTTCCAGGTTCATAGCCTGCAGTTTTGATGGCAGAGATTATTGATTCGAGTGCATCTTCTGTTCCATTGAGTGAAGGTGCAAAACCACCCTCATCGCCTACGGCTGTGCTTAACCCTCTGTCGTGAAGAACTTTTTTAAGGGCATGGAACACTTCGGCTCCCATTCTAAGTCCTTCGCGGAATGAATCTGCTCCTACAGGACGAATCATGAATTCCTGGAATGCTATAGGTGCGTCGCTGTGAGAACCTCCGTTTATGATGTTCATCATTGGTACAGGCAGTGTGTATGTGTTTACACCACCAATATATCTGTAGAGAGGAATATTCAGATAGTTTGCCGCTGCTTTAGCTACTGCAAGTGATACTCCAAGTATTGCATTGGCTCCAAGGTTTGATTTTGTCTTTGTGCCGTCCAGTTCAAGCATTTTATTGTCAATTGCTCTTTGTTGTAGTGCAGACCACCCTACAAGGGCAGGTGCTATAACATTGTTTACGTTATCTACGGCTTTCAGAACGCCCTTACCTCCGTATCTGCTTTTATCATTGTCGCGAAGCTCTAGAGCCTCGTTTTCGCCTGTAGATGCTCCTGAAGGAACAGATGCTCTACCTGTTACTCCTGATTCCAGACGAACTTCTACTTCTACTGTAGGATTACCACGTGAATCAAGTATTTCACGTCCTTTGATAGATTCTATTCTCATATGCTTAAATTATTTATAGTTTTATATCCACTTGCAAAGGTGAAAAGTCTTGGTTTAATTTACAATACCTAAAAGTAGGTATTCTTTTATTTTTGATGTTGTGTTTTAGAAAAAACAGGTTGCCCTGATTGAATGTTGGTATATTCTCTCGAGGCAACCTGTATATTTATGATTTAGGAAATGAACAGTTATCAATAGTTATTCTTTTTAACTTCGAAATAAGCCTGTGGATGAAGACATGCCGGACAAACTTCAGGGGCTTCAGTACCTACGTGTACATAACCGCAGTTACGGCATTGCCATACAGTTTCAACATCTTTCTTGAATACCTTTCCTTCTTCGATGTTCTTTACGAAAGCTCTGTATCTTTCTTCGTGTCCTTTTTCAGCTACTGCTATTTCACGATACATTTTTGCGATTGCCGGGAAACCTTCTTCGTCTGCAATGTCTGCAAAACGTGGATAATCTAATGACCACTCTTCGTTTTCGCCAGCTGCTGCTGCCTTGAGGTTTTCAAGTGTAGTTCCGATTACACCTGCCGGATAGCTTGCTGTAATTTCCACCATTCCGCCTTCCAGCCATTTGAACATACGTTTTGCGTGTTCCTTTTCCTGGTCTGCTGTTTCAGTAAAGATTGCAGAAATCTGTTCGTAACCTTCTTTCTTAGCTACACTAGCAAAGTAAGTGTAACGCATTCTTGCCTGTGATTCGCCAGCGAATGAGATTGCCAAATTTTTTTCTGTTCTTGTTCCTTTGATGCTTTTTTCCATAATTGTAGTTATTTTGTTGGGTTTAACTTCTTGTTTCATTTTTACATTGCAAATGTAATATATTTATTCAAATTTGTAATCATTACAATTTTTAATTTATAATCTTTTAAGTTTTTACTGTCAAATCATAATTTATATAGTTTTATAAGTATGTTATATGGCAGAAAATACGTAATTTTGCAAAAAAATATTTATAAATAGAAATAAGATTGTTTTATGAAAGGGGTTGAGTTTCATCCTAAACTGTTTTCTACACTCAAGAATTACAGTAAATCAGACTTTATGACTGATTTGATGGCAGGTATAATCGTAGGTATTGTAGCCTTGCCGTTGGCTATTGCGTTTGGTATTGCTTCCGGTGTGACACCAGAGAAGGGTATTATTACTGCTATTGTGGCTGGATTTATCATTTCATTCCTAGGCGGTAGCAAGGTACAGATAGGTGGTCCTACCGGTGCTTTTATCGTTATCATTTATGGTATTATCCAGCAGTACGGATTAAGCGGGCTTATGGTTGCCACTATGATGGCCGGAGTTTTGCTTATATTATTAGGTGTATTCAAGTTGGGTACTGTGATAAAGTTTATCCCCTATCCTATTATAATTGGTTTTACCAGTGGTATTGCCGTTACTATCTTTACTACACAGATAGCCGATATCTTCGGTCTTGATTTCAGAGGTGAGAAAGTTCCGGGCGATTTCATTGGAAAATGGATGCTTTATTTCAAGCATTTTGATACAGTGAACTGGTGGAATGCCATAGTAAGTGTGGTCAGTGTGTTTATTATAGCCATAACTCCTAAATTCTCGAAGAAGGTTCCTGGTTCATTGGTTGCTATCATTCTGGTGACAGTTGGAGTATATTTCCTTAAGCAATATGCAGGAATTACATGTATAGATACTATAGGCGACCGTTTCAGCATTAAGGCTGAACTACCTACTGCAGCTGTTCCTACTATAAACTGGGAGGCTATACAGAATCTATTCCCTGTTGCCATAACAATAGCTGTTCTAGGAGCTATAGAATCTTTGCTTTCTGCTGCTGTGGCCGATGGTGTGATTGGTGATAAGCATGATTCTAACACAGAACTGATAGCACAGGGTGTTGCCAATGTGGTATCTCCTATCTTTGGCGGTATTCCTGCCACAGGTGCCATTGCGCGTACTATGACTAATATAAACAATGGTGGAAAATCTCCTGTGTCAGGCATTGTTCATGCAGTGATTCTTCTTTTGATACTTCTCTTCCTTATGCCTTTGGCACAGTATATACCTATGGCTTGTCTTGCAGGAGTATTGGTGATAGTGTCATACAATATGAGTGGATGGAGAGTCTTTATGGGATTGCTTAAGAATCCTAAATCGGACGTTACAGTTCTTCTCATTACATTCTTCCTTACTGTGATATTCGATTTGACAGTCGCTATCGAAGTGGGATTGGTTATTGCCTGTGTATTGTTTATGAAGCGTGTGATGGAAACTACTCAGATCTCAGTAATCAAGAACGAGCTTGACCCTAATAAAGAATCTGATTTGGAAGTACATGAAGAACATCTTATTATCCCTGAAGGTGTAGAAGTGTACGAGATTAACGGTCCTTATTTCTTCGGTATAGCTACCAAATTTGAAGATATGATGGCACAGTTGGGTGACAGACCGAAGATTCGTATCATACGTATGCGAAAGGTTCCGTTTATCGACTCTACTGGTATTCATAACCTTACTACACTCTGCCATATGTCGCAGAAAGAGAATATACATATTATCCTTTCAGGTGTAAATGAGAATGTGCATAAGACACTTGAGAAATCAGGATTCTATGAACTCCTGGGTAAAGAAAATATCTGTAGCAATATAAATGAAGCTTTGTCGGTTGCTACAAAAGAGATGGAAGAACTCAAAAGCAAATAATTCTTTTAACAATTAACATAAAAGCTCCGTGTTGTTAACAAACATGGAGCTTTTTCTTTATTTATTAAACTATGTTATAAAACATGGTTTTTTGCTTGAAATACTTGCAAGTTACCAAAAAGTCCGTACCTTTGTACTGTGTTTTTCATAGTATTAGATTTTAAGGTTAACAAAGGTTGGAGTACAGCGGTACTCCTTTTTTTATGTCCATACGTTTCGTATATAAAATAATACACTGAACCGCCGGCTAGAGATGTTCATATATAACTAACCGGCGGTTTATTTTTTATTATAGGTTACAGAATAAAGATACAAAGAACGGCACGCTCAGATTTATCAGAATTCCATGAAGAATAGCCAGAGGAATGGCTTCCTTGCCGGAATATTTGCTGATAGTGGCCAAAAGTATGTCCGATGATCCTATACCTGCAGCCGATATTGGGGCAAGCTGTCCGAAATACTTTCTTATCATTGGGGCACAAATCAGAGCTGTCATTTCGCGGAATATATTTGCAAGCAAGGCTATGGTTCCGAGTTCAGTAGCAAGCTGTAGTCCTATACTTGGTGTTTTAAGTTGCGTTATTAAAACTGAGGATATCGAATAGTATGCGAAACCGCTACCTACTGCCATGCAGTCGAATATGCTCCATCTGCTCAATATAAAAGCCGCTATTGCAGAAAAAATCAATGTTCCTGCCACTGTAGCCATTGGCACAAGAAGCATCTTAAAACTTAATTGTGATGCAAATCCTTTTATGTCCTGATTACCACCTAAATTGATACCAAGCAATAGCATAAGTACATACAGTACATATACAGAGAGTTGATGAACATCGAAATCCATTGTAACAAAATAACCTCCCAGGCATCCCAATATGAAGAATACCAGAATCATTATGCTTCCTTTCATTTTCCAGCTCCTTTCTTGAAAAACAGATTGAACACTAGCATAGCTGCTATCGAGCTTCCTATGAGGCTTAAAGCAGATATTATTGCTGCCTGCTCGCAGTAATATGTCAGATTGTTGATTATAAGTTCGTTTGCTCCCACAGAGAGGCCTAGTATGAATAAAAGGAGGCAAACCACAATCTGTATAAGCACAGTAACTTTGCTAAGGTCTTTTTTACTGCGCATAGTATAGCCTATCAGGGCACCAATTGCCATAATAGAAATAAAAATAAACATGTGAAGTTATAATTTAAAATTAAACATAGAAAATACAAATCCTCGCTTGGAGTATTTTCTAAGGCACATTTGTGAAATTAAAAGATCGTATAGACCAGATTATTTTCATTTTTACTATCAAATTATAAGTTTTGTGTTGTTTAAAATCGGGCGCAAAGGTACGTTTTTTTTCTTTATGTCATGTTTAATATGCAATAAAAAATATTTTGTCCTATAAATTTAATATTTTGCTCTCTTATAGCTTTCAATCTGCTATAAATATTAGGTTACTAATTGATAGTATATTATGTTTTATGAATAAATATCAATGTATTACAAATCTATTTTTTATATTACAGTTTGTAATAACTGTCATATCATACTGCTTATAATGTCATTGAGTGCATCTTCGGCTCTTTGGTCATAATTCAGAGCGGATAAGTGGTTTTCAAGTTCATCAAAACCATTTGTCCGCTCAATTAGTAATAGTAGGGTTTGTAAATCTTTGAAATCTGTAGTCTTGCGCTGTACATTATTGCTGTTTACATAACGGTCGAACTTGGATGCAAAGAGATATATCGGAGACATGACCTTAATATCATTGACGGTATATCCGAACTTGCTGTTATTACGGTCATAGTCTATCAGCATATCCGTATCTGTATTGATGGTGGAAGATTCCAAAGATAGCATATAGTCTGAATCCTCCTTAATCACAAATCCTAATGTACTCTTGATATGACGGATAAATCTGCCTTTATGACTGTTGTCGTATGCTGTCCAGAAGTCAATGTCATTATCGGATCTGCTTCTCCAAAAAGGAATGGAGTAATATCTGCATAGCAAGTCTATTGCCGTTCCCCCGATAAGATACAAACCATATCGGGTGGCGGTCTTTACAATCTTGGTATCGTATGGAGTGTATTGTTGGAATAGTGGTAGTGTATTGCTCATTGGTTAATAAGGTCAGAGTTAATAATCAGGTAGCCGTCCAATTCTTGGTTGTCGTCCGTATGTAGATAATCCCCTATAATATCCCATATCAAAGCAGAGCCTATAACCGATTGGAACAGGCTCGTCAGGTTATAGACGTCTTCCAATGTGAGCCTACAATCTTCTTTCCCTACAAACAGCAATTTGCATTTCTCATTGGGTTCTATCTTGATAAGGCTTGCAGTGATTGGACGGATAATCTCGTTAGTCAGATTGGTATAATCAAGCGACATGGTACAATACCCCTCTTTGCTTATTATCTTGAATTTGAATATTTTCCTTTGCATTGGATTTTTTGCGTCAAAGGTAGGTTGGTGATTACGACAGAATTAGACGTAGGTAAAAGAAAAAAGCCACAACCCTGTCGGGTCATGGCTCAAATTACTGGTTTAAGATTTGTGTTTATTTTTTATTCTTCAAGAAACTCAAGTCGGCTTCATGGTAACGGCTTGATTTCAGTATCTTTCCGTCTTCACGGTAGATAGGCTTGCCGTTTTCGTCCAACTTGCTCATATTGCTTTCGTGTACCGCATCAAAGATACGCTCAAACTCGTCCTGTAATCCGTGAGAAATAACTGTACCCAATAAAGTATAGGCAATGTCTGCTAATTCTTTGGCTACTGCCTGTAAGCGTTCATCTTCACTGTCTCCTGTGATTGCGTATTCCTCTGCATACTCGTCCACTTCCTCTTTCATTACTCTCATACGCAGTTCATGTAGTTCTTGTGGAATGCGTAAGGTAGGACATTCGTTCATATACAGTCCAAATGCCTTGTGGAACTCTTCTAATTGTTTAAGTTGCTTTTTCATATCATTTGATTTGTACAATTGTGGTAATAGTGCTGACAGGTAGTGTTTCTGAAATTGCTACATTTCCGTTCTCGTCTATTGTTCCGATAACAGACTGGCTGTCTGTATATCTGAAACCTGAGAAGTGCAGAAACTCACTTCCTTTCATTGTGTATATGTAGCGCAAATCTATACCCTCATTTGCTAAATCTACAGTTCTACTGCTGTAATCTCTTAATGATACAATGGTTAGTTTGTCCACGCTATTCTGTATGAATGATGCGGTAGTAGTGGTATAAGAGTTTTTCTGAAAGAATCCCCACAAATCAGCTTCTATTTTGGTTATACTATAATCATTCATACTGAATTCATAGAAACCTCCTGCCGAAATTATAATAGAGTTCTTGAACTGATTCCATAATGTGCAGATTTTATAGTTTGGGTCATAAAAATCAGTAGGCATTTTAATGACTTCTTCTCCTTGCAAGCTATTTTCGTTATCCGATAATTTGGTTATAGTCAGATAACTATCATATTCTTGTCCTCCTATTGCTGTCAGATACAAGTCATTTTTATCAGGAGAAACAAATCCTGCACCATAGGTGCTTCCCTTGATGAATTGTCCTATTGTATATTGACGAGTACCCGAAAACGGACGAATATAACGCATATCATAGAAACATGTACCTTGATTATTAACAACAAACCAGTCGTATTTCATTTCATCATAGAAATAATCTTCCGAATTGATTTCGGCATAGTTTTCTATTTTAAAATCCGTAAGGTCTTGCGTATGTATTTTAAAGAGTGTCGGTATAGCTCCTTTTCTCCAACCATTTTTGTCTTTATTATAATATGTTGGTATATAGATATTCCCCTTTTCATCAGTAGTCGCTTTACTACCGTCTAGTTCAATATTTCCGTTATAAAAAGAATTATCAATCTTTATTTTTCCTTTTATCTCAAACACTGATTCAGTTTGCTTGTCAACAAGATAAGACGCTTCAAAAAGAATTTCAACAGCTTCACTTGGTAATTCGTTTCCATTTTCATTATTTTGCGGTTTATCTTCTTCTAATTTGATAGGATAGTCAGTATTTACCAAAAGATATTTCTCGTTAATATCCCATATATTGGTAATATCCTTTACCTCCACCGTATCTCCTTTTTCGGTTATCCATCCAAGTTGCATATCTGTACCATCCTTTTTTATCTGTCTGTATTGGATAGAGGATGAACGGGTATTGTTTTCACTGCCGTAGATGTATTTTGCATCCTTGATATTCAGTCCAACCAATACAGGAGTATTATTTCCGTTGTCTTCATTTGTGTTGCCCATATCTTCCTTGTTACTACAAGTAGCCAAGAATATTGCTGTACCCAATAAAATTAAATTCTTGATTTTCATTTACCTATTATTTTATTGATATCATTATTCAGTTCTATTAATCCAGCTTCTGCCAAGTCTTTCAGTTCATCATCATTGGAAATTACAAGAGGGTGTTTAGGACAGCCCTTAACGGTAGAATCGTATGCCTTAAAGTGATAGTTTGTATTGAAAAGACCAATAATACCGTCAATTCTTTTTTCTGTGTTTCCAAACAACAATTCATACAGGTATTTCCTCTTTCTGATGATATTACCCCAAGCACACCATACATCTGCTTCCTTGATTTCGGATAACAAGTTTTTTATGGCAGTCAGATTATTACGGTGTATTTCCATATCTGGCTTTATATCCATATCATCGGGATTGGTTGCACGTTGCGGATATACGTTCAGCATGTACCATGCTCCATATTCTTTTTTACTTTTTGCATATTTCTGTACATTTCTCACAGTATTGTCTAAACCTTTATCACCTGGTACTGCAGTGCTTGGATTTATACCGATACAGATTAATGTTTTCTTGCAGGAGGTATTAAATTGTTCTCCCAATACATATCTCACTCCTGTAACTTCATAACCGTTTATACGATATTTTGCTTTTTCTTCATACTCGTAAAGCCATCCTTCTTTAATGATTTTCTTTCCCATAATCCTTGATTTTTAATTATTTGCTAAGTAATGCTAAGCGCAAAGATAAATCTTTTCCTCAACTTTACAATCTGTTAATCAGAGTTTTTTGCATGAAGTCTAAGGTTGATATATTTGTCATACAAAAAGTAAAAGAGAAGCGCAAGGAGCTTGGCATATCACAGCGTGGTATGGCTGAGATACTTGGTTGTTCCCCCAGCTTCATCGGACAGATAGAGAGCGACAAATTCGATATGAAATACAGCGTTCATCAGTTGTATGTCATAGCACAGGAATTTGAGTGTTCTCCTGCTGATTTCTTTCCTCCTCTTGATTCAGACTTGTAAGTTTTCTGCAAATATCGTATTATGGGTACGACAGATTAAGTCGGT
>artificially_reared_1__coassemble_303_pt1 | contig 18864 bp, 19 predicted proteins | sample artificially_reared_1__metabat2_low_PE_002 | metagenome-assembled genome bin artificially_reared_1 | reverse complement strand
GCCAAATAATCAGCCAATATCTTAGGAGATTCTGCAGTATCAATATCATTTTTCAAACAAACCAGATTTTCTGCTTCTGATTGTTTAATTTCTCCCCTTATCTCGTTATTAATAATATGTTCGTATATTCCTTTTTTCAGCATAACAGTTTTATATTTCAAATTATAAACCTACTCAGGTTTTATTACAATACGCCAATAGCCACCAAAATCAGCACCTTCACGAGATAAAATACCCATAGAACGTAACTTTGCGATTTGCTTTTCTACAGCACGAGAACTAATTCCAATTTTATAAGCCATAGCTTCGGCTGATATTGATGGATCGGAAATAACAAAATCAATAATTTTCTGTGCTGTTTTTCCAATATTTTTAGGCTTATCCACAGTCTCTCCGAACTTACTCTCCGAACTTTTTGAATTGTCTCCGAACCTTTTCTCCGAACTTTTTGAATTGTCTCCGAACTTTTTCACCGAACTTTCTTCGTTTACAGGGTACTTTTCGAGGGTACTATTTACCCTGTTGGCAACTTCCTCAACAGGTATCCTTCCGTTCTCTCCCCAATTCAAATTATAGAATGTGGTATAGAAAGAAATCGCTTCCGTTTGATATTGTGGTTCTTTACCAGGCAGGAAATTAGGCAGTTTCTCCGTAAGTTCCCGCATTTTCCGTAAACCAGAGCCACGTTTCTCCATATAGTTCAATTGGGTAAACATATCCGCAATGACAGGGTTACGGCGCATGGACGGCACTTTGTATATGTCTCGGTCTTGGATTTGTGTGCCATCAAGCATTGCACCGGGTGATACCAATTCTACTCGGTCATCATAGATATCAATATGAACTTCACCACCCATTACTGTGTAATCCCTATGAATAAGATGGTTTACCAACCCTTCAAAGATAGCACGGTCGGAATAGTCTGGGAGGTTCAGGCGATAGTTAGGCATCTTCACCCATCCGCTCATTGTATAGTTTTTGATGAAGTCCATACCATATTTCAAAAGCAATACCAGATTTGCCCGATGTTCTATGGAACTGATTGCATCGTCTTTATAGAGCCCCGTCCAACGGGTGCAGAAAATACGTGATTGGAATACAGTGCAATTGTCCACAAACAGCAATCCGGCATTGGTCAGTTTGCCGTCAGATGTGACAAGTCCGAATGATTCCAAATATTTATCGTTCCATTCCTGATGGGTTTGCTCGCGGAAAGTGTTGGCTAAAATAACGAAAGAATGTTTGTTGGCATCCATTTGGGTTGGTAACGAATCCCAAGTCATGTGCGTACCCTTTAATACCAATGAAAGAAGTTGTTGCGAATTACATTCCACACTTTCATTGCCGACCCGTGTATAAGCTGTACGTGTTCCGTCCTGATAATAATAATAAGGTGTCAGCGTTCCTGCCTTTACTTTCACTTCAAGCAGGGTACGTCCTTCGTGTTCAATTGGGATGAGCTGTACTTCCGGGACTGGGTCAAGTCTTGCCTTTATCATTTCACTGATAAAATCGGCATCTGCTTGTGGATTTTCCAAACCAACAATCACTCCGTCATCGTTTACTCCATAAAACAAGCTGCCACCGTCCGTATTGGCAAAAGCTGATACGGATTTTAGCCATGACTTTACTTTCTTACGCTCCAGCATTTCCTTGAAATCGTAAGAAGAGCATTCCGCTATTAATGTATTGTTATGAATTTGCATCGTTTCCTTTTTGTTGTTCGGGTATAAATCTCAGGTTATATATACAAAGGTAATGATAAAACCGGATATTCTGTTAAAATCACTCCATTGATTTGATTATTATGTGTTTATATCACGATGTTTATCAAAATCTTCGGATTTCAAGATGGCAATAGCATTTTCCGTATGATTCTGATACTGTTATTCCTAGTTTTATACCCATATTCAGTCACAAACATAACTTTTCCTTGCATATATCGTAAATACTCAGTACTTTTGCACCCGAATTTTAAAAAACAGAGATCATTAACATGCGATGCCGTGAATAGCGGCCGTGTATTCTAGAACACCACGTAAAAAACAGGAACGATGAAAAAAGAAAATCTCGTATCAGTACCTTTCATGGTCTTGGGTATTGTGTTTTGTGTCTGCCTCGTGGCAGCCAATCTTTTAGAGGCCAAAGTCGTACAGCTCGGTCCGATTTCCGTAACTGCCGGACTGATAGTTTTCCCAATCTCTTACATTATCAATGACTGTATTGCCGAAGTATGGGGCTTCCGTAAGGCGCGTCTTATCATCTGGATGGGGTTCCTTATGAACTTCATGGTAGTAGCCTTAGGTAAAGTGGCAGTGGCTCTTCCTGCGGCTCCTTTCTGGGAAGGTGAACAGGCATTCGATTTCGTGTTCGGTCTTGCTCCGCGTATTGCGGCTGCCAGCCTGACTGCTTTCCTTGTAGGCTCGTTCATCAACGCTTTCGTTATGAGCAAGATGAAGATTGCTTCAAAAGGCAAGAATTTCTCTGCTCGCGCTATTGTTTCAACTTTGGCTGGTGAGGGAGCAGATTCAATTATCTTCTTCCCGCTGGCTTTTGGTGGACTGATGCCTGTGAACGAACTGCTGAAGATGATGGCGGTGCAGGTAGTCCTGAAAACGCTGTATGAAATCATCATTCTCCCTGTGACTATCAGGGTGGTGAACTATATCAAACGTGTGGACGACTGTGATGTGTATGACGAGAATATTTCGTATAATGTACTGAAAATTAAGGATATTTGATTATGACAATGAATAAGGAGGTTGCACTGGTAGTTTTCAGTGGCGGTCAGGATTCTACTACTTGCCTGTTCTGGGCAAAGAAGCATTTCAAGGAAGTTTATGCGCTTAGTTTCATCTATGGTCAGAAACACGTGAAGGAGGTGGAACTGGCCAGGGGAATTGCCGAAAGGGCAGGGGTGCATTTTCACGCAATGGATGTATCGTTCATCGGTCATCTTGGCAAGAACTCTCTTACTGATACTTCAATAGTGATGGACGAGGAGAAGCCTAAAGATTCTTTTCCAAATACTTTTGTTCCGGGAAGAAATCTGTTTTTCCTCAGTATAGCAGCTGTTTATGCACGCGAGCATGGAATCAGTCATCTTGTGACAGGAGTTTCGCAGACAGACTTCAGCGGTTATCCCGACTGTAGGGATTCGTTTATCAAATCGCTCAACGTCACTCTTAACCTTGCTATGGATGAACAGTTTGTGATTCACACTCCTCTGATGTGGATAGATAAGGCTCAGACATGGGCTTTGGCTGACGAGCTTGGAGTGCTTGATTTGATAAGAAACGAAACCCTGACATGTTATAATGGGGTGCAGGGCGACGGATGCGGACATTGTCCGGCATGTAAGCTGCGTCGTGAGGGACTGGAGAAATATCTTAGCTCTAAAAACAAGTAATTTTTATACTTTTTGTTGTTTCTGCAGAAACAACAGGCAAAAATTGGCGTTACACGTAGGTGTTACGCGCGTTGCACGTTCGTGTAACGGCTGTAATACGTACGTGTAACGCGTGTAACACGAACGTGTGACGATAAAAAAGTTGTGACATTTTAATATAATGGAAAGAAAAGAAGAATTGACATTGCTTGGCGGCAGTACTGTCTATCGTCAGGATTATGCACCGGAGGTACTTGAGGCTTTTGTGAACAAGCATCCGGAGAATGATTATTGGGTACGTTTCAACTGCCCTGAGTTTACTAGTCTTTGCCCTATTACAGGACAGCCGGACTTTGCTGAAATCCGTATAAGTTATCTGCCTGACGTGAAGATGGTGGAAAGCAAAAGTCTGAAACTATATCTGTTCAGTTTCAGAAATCACGGAGATTTTCATGAGGACTGTGTGAATATAATCATGAAGGACCTTATCAAACTGATGGATCCTAAGTATATCGAGGTGACAGGTATATTTACTCCGCGTGGAGGTATCTCTATTTATCCTTACTGTAACTACGGACGTCCGGGAACGAAATATGAGGAACTGGCTGAGTTCCGTATGCGTAATCACGATTTGTAATTTTATTACGTATGACAAAAACGAAACAGCTTCATAAACATCTTTAATGATAGTTTATGAAGCTGTTTCGTTTTTATATAAATGTTTTTTCTATGATAACTCCAGTCCGAATTCTTCTTTCAGTTTAAGAAGGTTTGGGTTCTTCTTGCTCATCATCTGGAAGCGCTCCACATGGCTGTAAGCTCTGATATTCTCATCGGCTGCACTTATGCGGACAGTCATTTTGATTTTTCTGTTGTGTAACTGTTCTCTCAAGTGATTTTCTATCTGTGGTGCCAGCTGCTGCATGTATTTCTGAACCATCTCGTTATCTACTGCCACTTCGAATGTGGTCTGGTCGTCAAGAAGTTTCGGCGACATATTCATCATTCGTCCTGCGTTTGCTGCTTCTTCTTTAGGAAGACGGGTGGCAAACTCTCTCCAATAGTAGTTCAGGTCTTTTTCATATACATCATAGTCTTCCCATTCCTTCTCTACCTGTTGGACTTGTGCTGCCGGTTTCTGTGCGGCAGTCTCTTCCTGATGTTGAGGTCTTCTCTTAATTGATGGTCCAAGTATTCCTGCTTTGACTACAGGTATTTTCTTTTCCTGTGTAACCTTCAGTCCGTCGGGCAGTTTATGCATCTGTTGTTGTACAGGGTTGGTGCCGTATTGTGGTTGAGGTTCGGAAGTGTTCTGCTGTACCGGTTGCTGTACGTTCTGTACATTGGTCGGTTGCTGCTGGGCTACGGGTTGTTGCTGTGTTGCTGCCGGAACAGTCTGCTGGTTGAAGATAGGTTTTATCACTTTAGGGCTACGCCCATTGCCGGTATCATCTTCTTCGGATGTTATCTGTGCCAACTGTATCAGGGTAAGTTCCACCAGTAGACGTTTATTCTTGCTCTGTCTGTAGTTCAGGTCGCAGTCATTACACAGTTTCATAGCCTTGTAAAGGAATTTCTGTTCGCATTTCTGTGCCTGGGTCTTGTATCTTTCTCTGATTGAGGCACCTACTTCCAGAAGCTGTAGTGTTTGTTCATCGCGGCTCACGAGGAGGTCGCGGAAGTGTGAACTAAGTCCTGTAATGAAATGATTACCATCGAATCCTTTTTTCAATACCTCGTTGAACAGGAGCATACATTCTGATACTTTGTTTTCCAGAATATAGTCTGTCAGTTTGAAGTAATATTCGTAGTCAAGTACGTTGAGGTTTTCGATAACGCTCTTGTAAGTGATGTGTCCGTTGGAGAAACTTGTCACCTGGTCGAAGATGGACAAGGCATCGCGCATACCACCGTCTGCTTTTTGTGCTATTACGGTCAGTGCTTCCGGTTCAACGTCTATACCTTCTTTCTGTGCCACTCCCTGAAGATGTTCCACTGTATCGGTCACGCTGATACGGCTGAAGTCGTATATCTGACATCGGCTCAGGATAGTAGGCAGAATCTTATGTTTCTCTGTTGTGGCAAGGATGAATATCGCATGATGAGGTGGCTCTTCGAGGGTTTTCAGAAAAGCATTGAAGGCAGCTGTAGACAGCATGTGCACCTCGTCGATGATGTAAACCTTGTATTTGCCTATCTGTGGCGGGATGCGTACCTGCTCTATCAGCGAGCGGATATCCTCTACAGAGTTGTTCGAAGCGGCATCCAGTTCATGGATATTGTATGAACGCTGTTCGTTGAATGCCTTGCATGATTCACATTCGTTGCAAGCCTCGCCATCCGGTTTGGGTGACAGACAGTTTATGGTTTTAGCAAAAATACGTGCGCATGTGGTTTTTCCTACTCCTCGCGGTCCGCAGAAAAGATAGGCGTGAGCCAGCTTGTTGTTGGCAATGGCATTCTTCAGAGTCGTTGTGAGTGCACGTTGTCCTACTACGGTGTCGAATGTGGCAGGGCGGTATTTACGTGCTGATACAATATAGTTGTCCATAATCAGGATTAGTTTGTCTTGTTTAAAAAGTATTGGCAAAGATAATTATTTCTACTGATAATTTACTATAGAGATACGTAAGAAATAGAACTTAGGAGTCTTGTGCTTAAAAGCTGGTATAAAAAGTACAGAAAACTCGTTTTTTAACATTGGAGGATAGGGGGAATTATCTCATCTCGCGTTATACAATAAAAAAATATTATTGCTTATGAAAGTTACAGTATTTAGAATTTACTCTTTAATGTTTATCTTGTCAATGATTTGTTTGTTTTCATCGTGCAAGAAAGAGAACAATGATTTTCAACCTATGGTCGGAACAGTATGGATTCATCAATTTAGGCCGGGTGATAATATCATAAATGGTGCTGCCGCAGCTCTGCATTTTGGTAAAAGTAAGGTGGAATATTATGCACTTGATGGTAATATGAAAATTAAAAGACTGATCAAATCATTGGATTATAGAGTTAGAGAACAAACAATTGTTATAGGTATAAAGGAGTGTACGCTGAATGATAATGCCTTGAATTTTAACGGTAGAACGTATTATCGTTCAAATAAGAAGATATCAGATTTGCAGGCTAAATAAACAGTGTTGTGCACATGGTAGTTTCATTTCTTGTTTTTATAGCTATATCACAAACTTTTTAGTTGGTTGATTACATAATTCTTCATAAATCCATCAGTTATCGGGTGACTTTGATTATATTTGCGCAATAATTATTCTTTGTCATGAAAGAGAAACTTGAAAAAATATGGAATTATATTTGTCTTCACAAATATGGTGTCACTTTGGCCGTGTTTGTGCTGATAATAGGTGTTCTGGATGAAAACAGCTGGATTCGCCGTCTTGAACATCGTGCTGAAATAAACAGACTTAACACAGAGATAAGGCACTACAGGAAACAGTTTGAAGAGGATAGCAAACTGCTGAAAGAAATATCAACCGATCCTGAGGCTCTGGAAAAGGTGGCACGCGAGAAGTATATGATGAAGAAGAAGAACGAAGATATATTTATTTTTGAACAGGATTTGGAAGATGAATAAACTGGATAATATTATAGCTATTTCGGGTGCCGTTGTGTTGTTTGTGGGATTGGTTTTGCAGTTCGTAAAGTTTGAATACGCACCATATATATACTTGCTTGGAGCGCTTATGTTCGGATGGATTCAGGCAAAGACAGGAAGATATTTTGGTAAGAATATAGTCCTCAGACGACTGAAACGTCAGCAGTTGATAGGAGCTATGTTGCTTGTTATTGCAGGTGTGATGATGATTGTATGGCATCACAACGAATGGATTTTATGTCTGAGTGTGGCAGCAGTACTTGAACTATATACGGCATATCGTATTCCGTACGAGGAGAAGAAAGAAGAATAACATGACATTCAGAAAATATTAAAGAGCCGTTCTATACTCATATTGTGTAGGACGGCTCTTTTATTGTATATCAGTTTGCTGCCTTGAATATAGGGATACCTCCTTGTTCGTCAGGATTGAAGGCATACCATATATAATGGTCGTTGTCATCAACAGGCAGTTTGCACAGGCGCAGACGTTCATCGTATGTTCCGTACACTACCTTCCATGAGTCTGGCGGTGTGACATGTTTTGTTCTAATAGTCTCAGCGGGTTCTTTTTTGAGAGACATTCCTGCCTCTATCCATGCTTGAGTGGCTTCCAGGGTGTATTGCGGATAATAGCTCTTGCAAAATTTGTAAAGAATTATTCCTCTTCTTTCCAGCCCCATAGGCTGGTCTATCACTCCTATGTCTGTAAGATGCTCAAGGAAACGATGCAGGAAATCTTCATTTTCTACTATCAGTCGGCGGGTCAGTTTCTGCCATGCTTTGGCATTATAAAATCCATCCAAAAGTCGGGAAAGGAGTCTGGCAGTCTGAAGCTCGTCCGATGAAATGTCGTTAGTTTCCAAAACTTCGTATGGAGGTAGTGGGGAATATCTAATTCCAAGTTCTTCCGCTCTTCTTCTCATTTCTGTTCCAGGAAGCAATTTCAGTGATTCCAACTGGATTTCTCCCGCTTTGAGTTCGGCCAGAGTACGTACATCTTCGAAAATCTCGTTCAGATGGTAATGAGGTAGTCCGGCTATCAGGTCGGCATGTGTTTCCATGTTTTCAAGCGAACACAGGAACTCCAGTCCTTTCATTGCATCTTCAAGTCTTCCTGCACGTCGGCTTGTAGTGAGTACTATTTCTCTCAGACTCTGTATTCCAGCTTCAAGATGCAGAAGGCCCTTAGGCATAGACGTTAATTCTGCTTTCAGTTCTTCTGATAATAGTGCCGGATGGATTTCGAGGTGGAAATTCATGTCCGGATATTCGCGGAACAGTGCAAGTAATGCTTTTGCATAACGGGTGTTGTAATTGAATGTGCGGTCCAGTACTCGTATGTTCTTGATTCCGTGGCTGTTGATGATTTCTATTCTTTCTCTGATTGTGCCTATGCTTAGATTTCTTACAGGTTTATCTCCACCACTTACGCAAAATGCACAGGTATTGAAGCATCCTCTTGTAGTCTCCAGTTGTACGAAAGGTTTATCCCAGTTGAACAATTCGCTTTTTTCAGGATATTCCAGCTCTGTGAAATCCGTTACTCTGGCCATACCGTTGTCGTGGTATTCTCCATTATCATCCACATAGCACAGTCCGGCAATATTCTTCCATTCTTCCTTATTGTAGAAATGCTTCATCCACTGCTTGAACCCTGTTTCGCCTTCACCTCTGAATACTCCTTCGATACAATCGTTCGTTACAAGGAATTTTTTGTTGTCTCCAAGAAACTCCGGACCTCCAAGTATTATACTGCACTGTGGAAGTAGTGATTTCACACGGCATGTGATATGCAGCAGTGCTTCGTGGTTGAAGAGCCAGCTTGTTGATGCTACAATATCAGGCTTGTGTTTATAGATTTGTTCTGCCACCATTCCTGGATTTTCGTTGATGGTAGCCGAAACCTTAATCCACACAATGCTTTTGTTGTCTGTCATCTGTGCATGCAGAGCCGGCAGAGCGAGTGATGAATGTGCATACGAACTGTTTAAATCCAACCAGAGTAATTTCATATATCAAAAATGAGGATAAGAATATATTACAAAAGAAAGCGAAGAACCACAATAAGCCGACTGTATCAAGCTTTATGATTCTTCGCTTTTTATTTTTTATCGTGCGATTAATATTAAGGAATCAAGTACTGTGAGCTGATTGATTCGTTAGTCATCACACGGCGTATAGTTTCAGCGAACATATCAGCTATTGAAAGCTGCTTAACCTTTGCACAACGGTTTGAGTAAGGTATGCTGTCTGTGAATACGATTTCTTCCAACTGAGAGTTCTGTACACGTTCTGAAGCAGGACCTGACATAACGCAGTGTGAAGCGATAGCTCTAACTGAGTTGGCTCCGGCTTCTTTCATGATGTCAGCAGCCTTAGTGATAGTACCTGCTGTATCAACCATGTCGTCAACCAATACCACGTCCTTACCTTTCACGTCACCAATAATTTGCATAGAAGCTACTACGTTTGCTTTTTCGCGTGTTTTGTGACAAAGAACCAATGGAACATCGAGGAACTTGGCATACGTACTAGCACGCTTAGAACCACCGACGTCAGGAGTAGCGATTACAAGATTTTCCAGATTCAAAGACTGAATGTATGGAGCAAAGATTGTAGATGCATACAAGTGGTCAACAGGAATATCGAAAAATCCCTGAATCTGGTCTGCATGAAGATCCATTGTAATCAGACGGTCAATACCAGCAACGCTCAACAAGTCTGCAACTAATTTTGCACCTATTGAAACACGTGGTTTGTCTTTACGGTCCTGACGGGCCCATCCGAAGTAAGGTATTACAGCGATAATGCTCTTTGCAGAAGCACGCTTAGCAGCATCAATCATAAGGAGTAACTCCATAAGATTGTCAGAGTTTGGGAATGTAGACTGTACTATGAACACATGCTGACCACGGATTGACTCTTCGTATGAAACGGCGAATTCTCCGTCAGCAAAGTGAGTAATCTTCATGTTACCAAGTTCGCATCCTAAACTGTTGCAGATTTTTTCTGCCAAGTATCTCGAGTTTGTACCAGAGAATACTTTAAATGGTGATTGTACGTTCATTGTAAATAGATATATTGCCTTGATTTGTTTGCAAAGTTATACCATTTATGTAAGTATGTCAAACGTTTTGCAGGAAAAATACAATAAGTATTCAGTCTGCAAGTTGTTTTAACTTTCTGAAATGGTCTATAAGTTCTTGATAATTGTTGTCAACACTATGGTTGAATTTGGACCATAGTCCTCCCATTATTGCTGCTCCTCCGAATCCGAAATCTTTCACTCTTAGGATATTTTCTTCGTCTATACCTCCCAATGCTATGACTTTCTTGTCTATAATGTCAGCTTTTACAGCTTCACGTATAGCTTCGGGAGTGAATTTTGAAGAATAACCTTCTTTGGAGATACTGTCGAATATAGGACTGAGGAACACATAGTCGCAAGTCTTTTTGTCTTCCTGTACTTCTTCAAGAGTATGACAAGAAGCACTGATATGTCCGGAGTAGTTATCCGGTGCAATAGGGTTGCGGCTGTTCAGATGAATACCTTTCAACTTATATTCATTGCATAAGTAGAAATGGTCATGTATAACTATTTTCTTATGATATTTTTCCGGGATGAGTGTTAGCAGTCTCTCTGCGTAAACCGCTTCTGTTCCGGGTTTGCGAAGATGTAATATGTCTAACCCTTCTTCGAAGAGTGCATTTAGTATTTGGTCCTCCTCTACAAAATATTCTGGAGTTGTTATCAATATCAGTTTCATGTGTGTACCACTAAATCTGAGTGCAAAGTTAGTAACCAAATCGTAATATTCCTAATGTTTATAATAAAATCGTATTAGTTTGCAGTGTTTTCAGGTCTATATACCATAGTTTTCCCGAAAGTATTTCGCCGAAACCGCAAATAATCTTGATAACTTCGTTTGCCTGCACGCAGCCTACAAGTCCTGGGGTTACTCCAATCACTCCTTTGGGAGGTGTCGGCATTGATAGCATTTCTTCCTCATCGGGAAACAGGTCGCGATAGTTCTTTCCACCCTCATAGTTGAATACGGATACTTGCCCGTCGAAAGCTCTGATTGCACCGTAAACGTACGTTTTTCCCAGTTTGACGCATGTGTCGTTTATGATGTAACGAGTCATGAAATTATCACAACCGTCAACTATTATATCGTATTTTCCTATTATTTCTTCGGCATTTTCTTTTGTCAGGCGGGTGTTATATGCTTCTATTTTAATCTGACTGTTCAGAGCATTCAGTTTTTTCTGTGCCTGTATGGCTTTAGGCAGACCGACTTCGGCTTCTGAATACAGAACCTGTCTTTGCAGATTGCTTTCGCTCACCACATCATCGTCTATCAGGCCGATGTTTCCCACTCCGGCTCCTGTAAGATATAATGCTATAGGCGAACCAAGACCGCCAACACCTACAATAAGTACCCTTGCGTTCTTTAGTTTTTCCTGCCCGCTTTCACCCAATTCCGGCAGAATTATTTGTCTGTTGTATCTTTCCATTTTTATATTTAAGTAAAAAAATACCGGCGGCATCAGATATATTGATTTATGCCGATGCCGTCGGTACTGAATGTGCTTGATCAGACAGCCTTACCTGTCTTTATGCAGTCGAACGATGCGTCCCAGTCCTTCCATACCGGTTCGCGTCCTAATGACTTAAGGGCTTTTTCCATTTCAACGGCAGTACGGTCGTCGCTGATGTGGAACTGTTCCAAAGCCTGAGGGTATGAATAGTAACCACCCGGTTCAGTCTTACTTTCCGCACTCATTGTAGTCACTCCGAGTGAAGCCATATTGTCGCGGATATATGCCGGTTCGCGTGTAGAGTAGGAGATATCTACATCGTGATCGAATATACGCATTGCGAAAGTAACCTGAGCCAGCTCCTTATCGCTCATGATGACGTTAGGCTGGAAACCTTCATTCTCTGCCGGACGCATACGCGGGAAGTTCACGCTATATTTGGTCTTCCAGTAATGTTTCTGCAGATAGCGGAGATGGTATGCCATCATTGTTACGTCTGTTCGCCAGTCTTCCAGTCCGATAAGTACACCCATACCGATAGAGTGCACACCTGCCTGTCCCATACGGTCGAAACCGTTTACACGCCAGTCGAATTTAGATTTCATTCCACGTGGATGATAGATATTGTATCTGGCTTTGTTGTATGTTTCCTGAAAACAGATAACTCCATTCAGACCGTGTGTCACCAGTTCGGCATATTCCTCAGTCTTCAAAGGCATCACCTCAATCTTAAGATTTGAGAAGTAAGGCTTTGCTAAATCAAGTGCTTTGGCGATGTATGGAACACCTGCCTTTGCCGGATTCTCACCTGTTACGATAAGCAGGTTCTCGAACGGGCCAAGTTTCTTTATGGCTTTGTATTCGTTCTCTATTTCCTCCGGTGTAAGTATGGTGCGTGCCATAGGGTTGCTGATATGGAAACCGCAGTACACGCATGAGTTTGTACATGAATTTGTTATATACAATGGTATAAACATTGACATTGTACGTCCGAAACGTTCCTCAGTATATTTCTTGCTGAGTCGCGCCATCGGTTCAAGATATTTTTCGGCAGCCGGCGAGATGAGTGCCATAAAGTCATCTACATCGCAGCGGCTTTTACCGAGAGCACGTATCACGTCTGCCTCGGTTTTGGAGTAGATGGCTTTGGTCGTCTCCTCCCAGCTTATTTTTTCAAGTTCGTCTGAAAACATTCTATTAGTTTTTAGTTGTTGGTTTTTAGTTGTTAGTTCTATGTTGTTAGTTTTTAGTTATTCATTTCCAGTTGCTTGGATAAATAGTTGGCTAATGCCCTAATCATTTTGCCTATTTCAGAACACAAAGACAGTATTTCTGATACATCTTCATTGTTTAGCAATCCAATTTCTATTGCAATTATACATTGTGTTTCTAATTCACACAGAGAGCCCCTTGAAATAGAAAGAAATTTTAAAAATTCTTTTTTAGATTCTCTTCCTTGCCCTTCTGCTATGTTTTATGCTATTGATATGGCAGCTCTACGCATTTGGTCTGATAGAACATAAGTTTCTTCTTTGGGTAGCTTTCGTGTTAGAAGATATACTTCTTTACATAGAAGAATAGATTTTCTCCATACTTCTAAACTTTTATAATCACTGGTATTCATATCTAAAAACTAACAACTAAAAACTAACAACTTATATATTCTTTAAGTCCCTGCTAAGCTTCATTGCGCAGAAGTTAGGACCGCACATTGTACAGTATTCACCGTCTGTGTGGCGTCCTTCGTTGAAATATTCAAGAGCACGGTCCGGATCCAGTGAAAGATGGAACTGGTCGCGCCAGCGGAACTCGTAGCGGGCCTTGCTGAGGGCGTTGTCGCGAATCTGTGCTCCCGGATGTCCTTTTGCAAGGTCGGCAGCATGAGCGGCTATCTTGTATGTGATGACACCAGTGCGTACATCCTCGCGGTTAGGCAGGCCGAGGTGTTCCTTAGGAGTTACATAGCAGAGCATTGCAGTGCCCAACCATCCTATCTGAGCAGCACCGATAGCGGATGTAATATGGTCATACCCCGGAGCGATATCTGTTACAAGCGGGCCGAGTGTATAGAACGGAGCATTGTGGCACGACTTGATCTGGCGTTCCATATTCTCCTGTATCTTGTGCAAAGGTACATGTCCCGGTCCTTCGATAAATGCCTGCACGTTCTTTTCCCATGCGCGGAGTACAAGTTCCCCCAGTGTATCAAGTTCTGCAAACTGTGCTTCGTCGTTGGCATCGTAGATTGAGCCTGGGCGGAGACCGTCACCCAATGAAACAGCTACATCGTACTGTGCAAGGATATCGCAAATCTCATCGAAATGTTCATAAAGGAATGACTCCTTATTATATATCTTACACCATTTGCTCATGATACTACCGCCACGGCTCACGATACCGCACAGACGCTTATCGGCGAGGTGTACATTATGCAGACGTATTCCGGCATGGATAGTGAAATAGTCAACACCTTGTTCGCACTGTTCTATCAGTGTATCCTTATAAATCTCCCAATTGAGGTCTTCCACCTTGCCGTTTACTTTCTCCAGAGCCTGATAGATAGGCACTGTACCTACCGGAACAGGGCAGTTGCGTACAATCCATTCGCGAGTCTCGTGGATGTTTGCACCTGTAGAAAGGTCCATCAGAGTATCGCCACCCCATTTGCAACTCCATACAGCCTTGTCAACTTCTTCGTCGATACTTGAAGTAGTAGCAGAGTTACCGATGTTGGTATTGATTTTCACAAGGAATTTGCGTCCTATAATCATAGGTTCCGATTCCGGGTGATTGATATTTGCAGGCAATACGGCACGTCCGGCAGCAATCTCGTCGCGCACAAATTCTGGAGTGATATATGTTTCGATACCAAGTTCGCGGCAGTTCATATTTTCGCGGATGGCAACATATTCCATTTCAGGAGTTACTATACCCTGCTTGGCATAGTACATCTGAGTACAGCACTTACCTTCCTTTGCACGGTATGGCAATGCGATATGCTCAAAACGGAGATGGTCGAGCGACTTGTCGTCACGGCGCATTTTTCCGTATTCCGAAGTGATAGAAGGCAACTGTTCCACATCACCGCGTGATGTAATCCAGCTCTCACGCATACGTGGCAATCCTTTCTTCAGATCAATCTCGATATTAGGGTCGCTGAAAGGACCGCTTGTATCGTATATGTATACCGGTTCGTTAGGTGTCATCACTTTCTCGCCGTCAACGATGTTGACAGTAGGAGTGAGGTTTACTTTCTGCATACCTACTTTAATGAAAGGGAACATTGTGCCTTGCATGTAGGCCTTTTCTGCATGGGCGTATGCTTTTTTATCTTTTTCCTGGTCCATGTAAATTGTAAAGTTTATTCGTTTAGGAATGAAGTTAAAGGAGATGAAGCTGAAGCTACAAGGTTGTCAGCCTGGATGCCTAATCCTGCTTCGTAAGCACGGCGGCCTGCGATGACAGCTTCCTTGAATGCTATAGCCATTTCTACAGGATTACCTGCAACAGCGATTGCTGTGTTTACAAGACAGGCTGCAGCACCCATTTCCATAGCTTCGGCAGCATGACTTGGAGCGCCGATACCGGCATCAACTACTACAGGAACGTTGCTCTGTTCGATGATTATACGTAGGAAATCGCGAGTCTGCAATCCCTTGTTTGTACCTATAGGAGCTGCAAGAGGCATCACAGTAGCGGCACCTGCTTCTTCCAGACGTTTGCAGAGTGTAGGGTCGGCCTGACAGTAAGGAAGGACTACGAAACCAAGTTTTACCAATTCTTCTGTAGCTTTAAGTGTTTCTGTTGAGTCCGGCAACAGGTAGCGAGGGTCCGGATGAATTTCCAGTTTCAGCCAGTTTGTACCGAAAGCTTCACGAGCCATCTGTGCAGCGAAGACAGCTTCTTCCGCAGTACGCACTCCCGAAGTATTTGGTAACAGCTGTATATGAGGATGAACGATATGACGCAACATGTCGTCCTCCTTATCATCGAGTTCGATACGTTTCATGGCCACAGTCACCATTTCTGTGCCGGATGCCAGGATGGCTTCTTCCATCTGCTGGTTTGAGTTGAATTTTCCTGTTCCCAGGAAAAGGCGGGAATCGAATTCACGACCCGCAATAATAAGTTTTTCCATATATGTTATGAGTTTTAAGTTTTTAAATCTAACAACTACTTCTCTCCACCATCTCCACAATCTTCCTTGTCTCTTCTACCGGATTTTCAGCCCTGAGTATAGTTCCGCTCAGTGCAATGCCTGTCACTCCGGTTTGCATTATTTCCGGAATGTCATCAATTGTGATTCCGCCTATTGCCACTATTGGCAGGTTGATACCTTCAGCTTTCATCTGACTGGTGATAGAACGATACCCTTCGAGACCTAATATCGGGCTTAATTTCTCTTTAGTGGTAGTGAAACGGAACGGGCCGCATCCTATATAGTCGGCTCCAGAAAGGTAATGTGCCTTAACGTCGTCGAAAGTATTGGCTGTTCCGCCTATAATGAAATCATTTCCCAATATCTTTCTTGCTTCAGCTATAGGCATATCATTCTTTCCGAGATGTACACCATCGGCTTTCAATTTTTTGACAAGTTCCACACGGTCATCTATGATAAATGTTGCATTATGCTGTTTGCACAATTCCTGAACCTGTATGGCAATCGCCTCAACTTCCTCGTCAGAAGCATTTTTCATTCGTAGCTGAACCCAGCGGCAGCCACCTTCAAGAGCCATACGGGCTGAATCTAAGTAAGAATGCTGTTCGGTGAAATGAGTGATGAACTGTAGTTTGAATGCTTTATTATCCATGTCATTATCCTCCGCAAGCTGCTTTTATGATAACAAGACTGTCGCCTTCCTTGATTTCCTGTTCAGCCCACTGGCTGCGAGGTATCATACGGTTGTTAAGAGCAACTGCCACTCCCTGTTGTGGAAGTTCAAGCTGTTGTGCAAGTGATGCAACATTATTGCCCTGAGTGAGTTCTGTCTCTTTGTTGTTTACTTTTATTTTCATAAGTGATAGGTATTATAGTGTTTTGCAAAGCAAACACAAAGAGAATACTGGAAAACAGTTTGAGAGAATATCTTATGACGGATGTCTTTTTTGAGGACAATCCCTTCGTCGGTATTAACCGCATCAGGTTCATAGGGTATAATCTCAGCCCGGGTTTGTTTTTTGGGCACCCCTTTGTCTTTACTTCGGACGCAAAGTTAAACAAAAGATTGAAAAAGCGGATAATAATTTACATTTTTCTATCCATTACAGTTCGTTAGAGAGTAAAATTATGTTGGTTGATTTGGTTTATTAAATTAAATGTACATCATGTATTTCTGTAAAGGGTTGAATGTCAATGTTGTATGGGCGATAGATGTACATCATTCAGTTTATGTAAGTATTATTGAAATTTATAGTTTTGTAATTGAGTCAGACTATGGCCGTCTGGTATTAAAACTAAATGTTGTTTTAATATATTTTAAAGATAATACATTCTTGTTCGGATACTTTAGTGGTACAAGAAACTCAACATTTCGATGCCTTAATAGACTTCCTGAACCTTATGAAAAAACGTGACCGCGTTTTAGTTGGAATGAACTGTCGTTTTATGTAAAACGACAGGACGTTTTTCGAAACGTCTAAAACACCTTTGAGGTGTTAATTTACAGTGAATATTAATAATGTTAAATATGATTAATTATGAGTTGTTATCAAACGCAGATTATAAGATTGTACACTACATTTTTTCTGTTGATAGGAGTTGTTGCACTTCATTCTCAAAACAGAAAAGAAAAACACCTTTGGCAAGTTGAACTTTCAGGAGCCTTAACTAATCAAAGTTCATGGGAGGTTGAACCATCAGTTACTTTTCAGCCTATAGACTATGTAGGTCTGATGGCTGGTCTGGTATTTACTTCTCCGTATCCGTCCAAATCTTTAGGTGGAGTTGCTGTCAACAAACAATTCAGATGGAGTGAAACCAATGACAATTCTGTCAGTTACTTTTTTGCTTTCCGTCCGGCTTTCCGTTTGAATACTCCAAAACTGTGGATAGGTAGGGATAAAGACTATGCGCTGTATCTTTCTGTTTCGCCCGGACTGACAATACCTCTTCCTTCCGACAGAAGATTCACCGTTGATTACTTTCCTAACCTGCAGGGAGAGTGGTCTGCCATAAAAAGGGAAGAGGTGACAAACACTGGTGCAAGAAGGTTATATTACCATATACGTGCAGCCGTATCATTGGAAATGGATGAAAGAATAGTTTTTTCAGCAGGATATGCCTTCTCTGATTTTGATATTTATGGTGGTAGCAGGAATATTACTGTTGAGGGTGGCAAACTTCCATTGCCTAAAGCATGTATGATGCATTCGGCTTTTGTAAGTGTAGGTTTACGTTTTTAGTTTTGCATATTTATGTAACTTTTTGTGCTTTAACTATATCAAATTATATCTTTTATCAATTAAAGATTGCATATAGCTTGCATATATCAATTAAAATGCCGAATATTGCGTGATTTTTATCAAAAGTGGAATTCTGTGGACTTTTGATAGTAAATTTAAAGGATAAATAATAGGTAATTAAAATAAAAGGTATTTATACAATAAATAGGGTTTAGTTATTATGATGTATGATTTGGAAATGATGAAACAATTCTATGTTTCATATAATGGTAAAGTACAGGATACACGTAAAAAATTAGGTAGGGCGTTGACTTTGGCGGAAAAGATTTTGTATAGCCATCTCTACGATGCTAATTCCATTAAGTGTTTTGAAAGAGGTGTGGACTATGTGAATTTCCGTCCTGACAGGGTAGCAATGCAGGATGCAACAGCACAGATGGCATTGCTTCAGTTTATGAATGCAGGTAAAAATGTTTCTGCTGTGCCTGCCACAGTTCATTGCGATCATCTGATACAGGCATATAAAGGTGCTGCTATAGATTTGCCAGTAGCACAGACAATCAATAAAGAAGTATATGATTTTCTGAAGAGTGTAGCATCGAAATATGGAATAGGTTTTTGGAAACCGGGAGCAGGAATCATACATCAGGTTGTGCTTGAGAATTATGCTTTTCCTGGAGGTATGATGGTAGGTACTGATTCGCATACCCCGAATGCCGGTGGTCTTGGAATGATTGCCATTGGTGTAGGAGGTGCCGATGCCGTTGATGTAATGACCGGTATGGAATGGGAGTTGAAGATGCCTAGAATAATAGGTGTACACCTTAAAGGAAAATTGAACGGATGGGCTGCACCGAAGGATGTTATCTTGAAATTGGCCGGAATACTGACTGTCAAGGGTGGTACAAATGCC
>artificially_reared_1__coassemble_300_pt1 | contig 19591 bp, 16 predicted proteins | sample artificially_reared_1__metabat2_low_PE_002 | metagenome-assembled genome bin artificially_reared_1 | reverse complement strand
GTACTATACAACTGTCAGTTTTTATCAAAAAATTAAAAACACTAGTGCCTGTGTTTATTTTTTATAACAGAAAAAGATATTATCTTAGCATCCACAAAAATACTATATCAGCAATATGGAACAATCTCAAAAAGAAATTCAGTTTGTGTCGTTAGGTCCAGGTGACCCTGAACTTATCACCATAAAAGGGCTGAAAGCATTACAAAATGCATCATATATATACTGTCCGGCTACACTAAGTTCTACCGGCACCAGGTCATCACACGCATCGAACACACTGCAGGCATTGGGAATAGAAAATGATAAAATCAGGACATTTACACTCCCGATGAACAAAAACAGAGAAGCTGCAATAAAAGCCTATAATGATTTGGCAGACGAAATCGAAGTATGCTATAAGAACAATCAGCATATAGCTGTAGCAGCCGAAGGAGATGCAGGTTTCTATGCTTCAATACAATATTTATATGAACTGCTGAGGAACAAAGGTTTACAGGTAAAAAGAATAGCCGGTGTACCTGCATTCATTGCCGCAGGACCAGTGGCAGGCATCCACCTTGTAAAACAGGAAGAAAGGCTTTTGGTAGTGCCAGGAACAATCACGGCTGAAGAGTTGACAGAGAAGATACATTCCGGATATGTAGTGGTGATTATGAAACTCCCTCTTTGCGGAGAGGCTATAATAGAAGTCATGGACAAAAATCCCGATGCTGAATTCCATTACTTTGAAAACATAAGCAGAGATAATGAATTTTATACAACAGACATTGACATCATAAAGGAGAGAAAGCTACCATATTTCTCTCTCATGATTATTTCCCCGAAACAATGAAAAGAATTATTTTAGTTACAGGAGGACAGCGTTCTGGCAAAAGTTCCTATGCAGAAAGTTTAGCACACCAACTTACTGACCAACCAGTATACCTTGCTACTGCCAAAATATGGGATGAAGAATTCCGTCAGCGTGTTTTGCGTCATCAGCAGAACCGTGGCCCAGAATGGACTAACCTGGAAGAAGAGACTGAGTTGAGCAAATATGACTTAAAAGATAGAGTTATTGTAATAGACTGCGTTACACTTTGGTGTACAAACTTTTTCTTTAAATACCAGGATGTACAAAAAACGTTGGATTCTATAAAAACCGAGTTCGACAAATTCACTGCACAAGACGCAACATTCATTTTCGTGACAAATGAGATTGGTTTAGGCGGTGTTTCTGAAAATGAATTACAACGTAAGTTTACAGACATTCAAGGATTCATTAATCAATATATCGCAGCCAAAGCTGATGAAGTTATACTTATGGTAAGCGGTATTCCAGTAAAAATCAAACAATAAACATCAGAATATGAAAAGCTTTAATATCAAATCAATACAAGACTCACAGTTTGAACAGGCTGTTATCGACAAAATAGACAATCTCACTAAGCCAAAAGGTTCGTTAGGCAGACTTGAAGAACTGGCAAAACAGATTTGTATGATACAGCATACACTCTCACCTAAACTAAGTAATCCATACAATATTCTATATGCAAGCGACCACGGTATAGTAGAAGAAGGAGTCAGCGTATCTCCAAAAGAAATTACCTGGCAGCAGTTATATAATTTTCTGGATGGTGGTGCAGGTATAAACTTTCTGTGCAGACAACATGGATTTGAGCTGATGCTGGTAGATGCAGGAGTAGACTATGACTTGCCTTATGAACGTGGAATAATCAACATGAAAGTAAGAAAAAGTACACGTAATTACCTCCACGAGGCAGCAATGACCAAAGAAGAGATGGAGTTGTGCATTGAACGAGGAGCGGAATGTGTAGAAATGGCATACAATAAAGGATGCAATATAGTAAGCTTCGGTGAAATGGGTATTGCAAACACCTCAGCTTCATCGCTTTGGATGTCATGTTTCGCAAATATTCCATTAAGACAATGTATAGGTGCAGGGGCAGGATTGCAGGCAGAAGGCATTGAGCACAAATATCAGGTTCTGAAACAGGCTCAAGACAATTTCAAGGGAGAACATACAGCTGAAGAAATAATTTGCCGGTTTGGAGGATACGAAATGGTAATGGCTATAGGGGGAATGCTTAAAGCAGCCGAACTGCGTATGATAATCCTTGTAGACGGATTTATAATGAGCAACTGTATACTGGCTGCATCACAACTTTATCCGGAAGTATTGCAGTATGCTATTTTCGGTCATCAGGGAGATGAAGCCGGTCACCGTATTCTCTTGGAACATCTCAAGGCATCACCATTACTACATCTTAATCTTAGACTAGGCGAAGGTAGCGGTGCCGTTTGTGCATTTCCTATTGTAGATTCTGCCGTAAGAATGCTGAATGAGATGGATTCTTTTAAAAATGCATCAATAACCAAATATTTTTAAGGACTTTCGTAATGAATCAGATTCTTGCAGCTTTTATATTCTTTACACGTCTGCCTTTCTGGAGAATCAAAAACGTACCGGACGAATGTTTCAAACATGTAGTCAGCTATTGGAGTTTTAGCGGATGGCTCACAGGAGGTATCATGGCAATAAGTTTCTGGGCTGTCAGTCAGATACTGCCAGTCTCTATTGCCGTTATCACAGCCTTAACTATCCGTCTTCTTATCACCGGAGCATTGCATGAAGACGGATTGGCCGATTTCTTCGACGGTTTCGGAGGAGGAAGAGACAGGGAAAGTACCCTAAGAATAATGAAAGACTCGCATATCGGCACATATGGCGTCCTGGGATTAATAATATATTATCTTTTGGGATACAACCTTCTGAGTTCCATCAACCCTATACATACACCATATATACTGCTATGCTGTGATTCTTTCTGCAAATTCGTATGCAGTCATATTTTATGGCTTTTGCCATATGCCAGAAAAGAAGAAGAGAGTAAAGCCAAGGTTATATATTCCAGACAAAACTACAAAGAAGAAACGGCATCTGCCATCGGAGGATTATTACCACTTATAGTCATGCCACACAAATTCTTTGTCACACTGATAGTTCCGATACTTGTCTTTGCCTACTTACAACACCTTTTGAGGAAACGACTCGGAGGATACACGGGCGACTGTTGTGGTGCTATATTTCTGATATGCGAACTCGCCATGTGGTTCTCCGTTTCTGTAGCATCCAGAGTAATTATGTAACAAAATTTCAACAAAAGAACATCTTGCAAAATGAATACACGAACCAAAAAAAGAATAGTATGGGTGAGACACACAAGTACAGATGTACAGCCGGGTACATGCTACGGACAAACCGACGTTCCGTTAAAAGCTTCATTTGAAGAGGAAGCATTGGAGTGTGTAAAACATCTGAACAGATATTCGTTCGAGAAAGCCTATACCAGCCCTTTGTCCCGCTGTATGAAACTTGCAAGGTTCTGTGGATTCGAAAAAGCTGTTATTGATGATCGGCTTATGGAGATGAATTTTGGCGATTGGGAAATGCAACGGTATGATGAAATAAAAGACCCATATCTGCAAGAGTGGTTCAACGACTACATTCATCTGCCTGCTCCCAATGGCGAGTCGTTCGAAATGCAATATGCAAGAGTTTCCTCTTTTATAGAGGATATTCTACAAAAAGAGGAAAACGAGGTAGTAGTATTCTCTCACGGTGGAAGTATTATATGTGCACAGATTTATGCAGGCCTTGCAACATTCGAGAATGGTTTCTGCAAACAACCGTCCTATGGAGGTATAGTAGAACTTGAGTTTTCTATATAAAGTTCACTAACGGAAGATGACCGCATGAAATATAAATAGCCACCACCATAATAACAAGCATAATAAACTCAGATAATTTATTTATACGGATAGCAATATCAGCATCCCTAAGTTCCAGTGTGCGGTCGTTACTACCAATAAAAGGCTTATACACAAGTTCGCCAAAATAATTATGAGGTCCTCCGAAACGGCAATTCAATATACCTGCAAGCGCAGCTTCAGGATAACCGGAGTTTGGACTTGCATGTTCCCTGCCATAGCGGAGAACGAAACGCAACAAAGCTATTCGTCCCGACGCAATCACCATCAGAAGTGCTGTTATACGTGCCGGTATAAAATTGGCAGCATCGTCTATTTTTGCAGCACAACATCCAAACAATCTATAACGTTCGTTTTTATAACCGATCATAGAATCGAGTGTATTTATCATCTTATACGTCAACATACCGGGTACACCCAAAATCATAAACCAGAACAATGGAGCTATCACCCCGTCACTCAGATTTTCAGCCAACGTCTCCAAAGCAGCAGCCCTAACCTCCTGACCACTCAAATCTTTGGTATCTCTGCCTACAATACGCGACACCTGATTTCTACCTTTTTCGAGCGATACTTCCATCGCATCAAAAACCATACGCACTTCATCTATCAGAGTTTTGCCTGCAAGACAGTAGAACACAGCTATTGTAGTCAAAATATATCCCAACCATACGTTGTATTCTGATACATACTTCAGCAAGATATACGATAAAGTAAAAATACCGGCTATCAACAGCAAAGCCGTAAATACTCCTTTTATGCGACGATATCTCCCATGATTCAGTCTGTGTTCAAAAAAACTGATAATCCTGCCAAAACCAACCACAGGATGTGGCAGCCAGAGAGGATCTCCCAATAATTTGTCCAACACTACTCCTGCCAATAAAGGCAATATAACAATCAACGCTTGCAAATCCATTCTTTAATACAATTTATCAGTTCATCATTCTCCTCAGATTGCTGTACTGCAATCCTGAAATAGTGCTCGTCCAATCCTTCAAAATTCGAGGCATCGCGAATCAATATTCCTTTTTCCTCGGCAAGAAAAGTTTTCAGTTCGGAAGCCTTTCCCTTTTTCAGGCACACTAACATATAATGAGTATCCGATTTTATGACATCCATACATTCTGTTGCTTCTAAAGCAGCAGCTACACGTTCTTTCTCAACGAGCAATGCAGACAAGTCAAACTCAAATTCTTCCTTATGATTTAATAGATAATGTCCAGCCTGTATAGCCAGTGCATTCACCGACCACGGCATCTTAAACTCTTTGAGTCGTGATATAAGTTCTACACTCCCTGTCACTCCGCCCAAGCGAAGTCCGGGGATGGCAAAATGTTTGGTCATTGAATGCAGCAGAAAGACATTTGGCAAAAGGACAGTCTCCTGTACAGATAAGAGAGGCTTGGTGGTAAAAGTCTCATACGACTGGTCTATTACAAACAAACAGCACGGATTGTCTATAATCATCTTACGCAGTTTATCCAAGTCAACCGCCTGCCCTGTAGGATTGTTAGGATTACATATCCAGCATAATCCTTTCTCCGGGACAGCAATCTCATCTACAGAATATGCATAATCTATTTTATGCGAATGCAATCGGCATGCATCGGCATACTCGCTGAATGTAGGCATCAATATCACTGAATGGCTTTCTCTGAAAGCTTGAGCTATAAGGTAAATAGCTTCAGTTGCACCGTTTGTGACACATATACATGAATCTTCAATACCAAGCTCTCCAGCCCACAACTTCTCCAGAGAATACGGTTCCGGTTCGGGATAAGAACGTATGCATGATATCATATCACACAAATATGCATTCAGCCCATCATGCGAAACCTTACCGTACACGTTCGAACTGAAATTCATACGAATTCCATTCCTGTACTGAAAAATATCATCACCGTGTCCCTTAATCATTATCTGTAAGTATTTTATATAATAAAGACATATTTAAATGAGAACGCACATGAGCCGCCAATCTGTCATACTGTTCTTCCTTGAAAGAATGATAGTCGGAAATATTTCCCTTATCGGCTTTTACGTAAGGAGCCAGCAGATAATCCACCACAGACTCATTGTCCAGAATTCCGTGCATATATGTACCGAAACACTTCTCTCCCACTTTCCATCCTTCTGTAGTTCCGTCGTGCAGATAATTTAAAGGAACGGCAGAATCTTCGGCAGCAATTGTACTTTGTCCCATATGAATTTCATACCCCTTGCACAAATTACCGTCCGAATTTAAGAATCTGAACTCCGTCTGGCGAGTGACCTTATCAGCCTGCATGACTGTTGATACAGGCAACAGCCCAAGCCCCGGCAATCGGTTTATACCTCCTTCCACCCCGTCAGGGTCTTCCACCGACAAGCCCATCATCTGGTAGCCACCGCAGATACCAAACACAGTAGCACCGTTTCGTGCAGCTTTAATAACAGCCTCTGCTACACCATTACGGCGAAGTTCCAGCAAATCATCAAGAGTGCTTTTTGTTCCCGGCATGATTACTATATCAGCCTTGCTTATTTCTTCTGTATTGTTTGTATAATAAAGATTCACACGTTCGTCACGCTCCAAACGATTGAAGTCGGTAAAATTTGACAGATGACGCAACAGCACAACCGCGATATTGACCTTTCCGCTTACCGCCGAACGCTGTTTCTGTTGCAGTTCGAGAGAATCCTCTTCTTCTATATAGATATCCTTATAATACGGAATCACGCCAAGCACAGGCACGCCACAGGTTTCCTCCATCATTTTCACACCGGATTCAAAAAGACGCAAATCACCACGAAACTTGTTGACGATTATTCCCTTTATGCGTTTACGGTCTTCAGGCAATTGCAGCGCAATAGAACCGTATGCACTGGCAAACACGCCCCCACGGTCGATATCAGCCACAAGAATAACATCAGCATCGGCATATCTCGCCATAGGCATATTTACCAGGTCCGTATCCCTGAGATTTATTTCAGATATACTTCCTGCACCCTCCATCACTATAGGATTATAACGCGCTGCCAACCTGTCGAAAGCGGCGCATACCTCACGGTGCAACTCTTCCCTTCCCTCTTTACGGAAATATTCGTATGCACTGCGGTTCCCTATAGGCTTACCGTTCAGAACTACTTGCGATGTATGGTCCGAACTCGGTTTCAGCAATAGAGGATTCATATCCGTATGACACGGCACACATGCAGCCTCAGCCTGTACCGCCTGAGCCCTTCCTATCTCCAGACCTTCGGGAGTGGCATACGAGTTGAGAGCCATATTCTGTGCCTTGAAAGGAGCCGGATGGTAACCGTCCTGCAGGAAGATTCTGCACAATGCTGTAGCCAGAATACTTTTGCCTACGTCACTGCCAGTTCCGGCAAGCATCAAAGGATGTAATCGTTGAATATTTTTAGTCATTGATGTAATGTTTTTTACTGTTGATTATCGTTTCTCTTCTTCCTTTTGTAAGAAAATTTCATCCATTTCTCTTCCGGCCACTGTTGCCTTTGCATCTCAAATCTGGCCATGACAAAAAGCAAATCCGACAATCTGTTTATAAATCGAAGTATCTCACCCGGCACTTCGTCCGTACGGTTAAGAGTCCACAGTCTCCGTTCTGCCCTACGTGCCACAGCCCTTGCATTCTGAAGTTGTGCAGCCAGTGGCGTTCCTCCCGGCAGAATGAAATAACCATTATCCTCAAGCTGCGACATCATCCCGTCCATCCACTCCTCACAGAACTTATCCAAGTCCTGAGGCAGTTCATTCGGATTCTTACCTCTGATGGCAGAAGGAGTAGCAACATGACTCATCACTATCATCATGCTGTGTTGTATGAAATAAAGCTTTTCCTGCCATTCATCCGTTTCCGGCAGCATGCTCCTTATTATTCCAAACAGAGTATTCAGTTCATCAAGACAACCGTTTGCCTCTATACGGATATCATCCTTAGGCACACGTTCTCCACCGTGAATACCTGTCATTCCTTCATCTCCCGTACGTGTATATATCTTTCTCATAATCCTGTTCTTATCAATCCCACAATTTAAAGAAATCGTTCTCGCCCCAGTACCAGTGTGTATATCCTGCTATCACATTCTTGTAGCGGTACAGAGGAGTATCTACTGCTGCTCCTTTGGCATTAAGCTGACATACATCGGAAGGAAGCATGTTCGGCTGAATGACAGATGAATAATGAAACTCATGCCCTTTAAGCAGCATTCCGCGATACTGTGCCGTACGATATCCCAAATGAAGCCGCATCTTCTCCAAAGTACACTCCAAAGGCAATACCCCTGCCATAGGATAAGAATCACCCTCGCGTGTAACCATCTTCCTGCAGAGATACATCATACCTCCGCACTCGGCAAACAAACGTCCGCCATTTTCGGCAAACTCCCTTAACTGTTCTCCCAACTTTATATTCCCACTCAATTCTCCGACAAAGAACTCAGGATAGCCCCCGGGCAGATATACATAATCCGCCTGTGGCAGTTCATCACCGGCCAACGGACTGAAAGTAACCACATCAGCCTGACGCAAAAGAACATCAAGGTTTTCCTTATAGATAAAGTTAAATGCGGCATCATGCGCTATAGCTATTCTTCGTCGATTAAGTCTATCCACAGACCTGACAGCAGCCTTAGATTCTTCATTAGCCTCAAGCTGACATGCAGAAATCTCCAACAAATGGTCCACATCCACATACTGTTCTATAATGTCAGCCACCCTGTCCGAAAGAGTATCTATTTCGTTTTCCTTGCCGATTGTCAGTCCCAGATGTCTGGACGGAATTTCTATGTCCGATACTTTAGGCAAGTATCCCAAGCAAGCCACACCTACATCAGCGCACGCCTCTTTCAGATAAGAATAATGCGATGCCGACCCCACCTGATTGAACACAACTCCCGCAACATTTACCTCAGGGATGAAATTTTTCAGTCCATACAGTATGGCTGCCACTGTGTAAGCCGAAGAGCGTGCATTAAGAACTACCACTACAGGCAGACGTAGCATTGCGGCAATCTCCGCGCTACTTCCCCGCATCCTGTCATAACCGTCGAACAGCCCCATGACTCCTTCCACCACACAAGCAGACGCATCCTTTGCATAATGCGAATACACATCACGCACATGAGTGTCCGAAGCCATCCATGTATCCAGGTTCACCGATTCCTTTCCTGCCGCTATAGCATGAAATTTACCGTCAATATAATCCGGTCCACACTTGAACGGCTGCACCCGTATTCCTCTCCTTTTCAACACACGCAACAGCCCCATCGTGAAAGTGGTTTTTCCACTTCCCGACGCAGCTGCTCCAATCAAAAACTGAGGTTTAACTACCGACATAAATCTCTTATCTATTTTTATTATCGGGCGCAAAAATACGAATAAAAAGTGACAATCAGAAAATCTCATTTTGTTTTGATACATTCTTTAAATTACACTTGTGTTTTTATAAACCACAGTGTTGTTTGTAAAAATACAAGTGTGATTTATATAAATACAACTTATATTTAGAGAATATATAAAGACGTTTGAACAAATATTGTTTGATTCATTTTGTTACACGTCCAGCAAAAAGCAATACAAAAAATTATCAATTCATAAAAATAAATCATATTTTTGCATATAGACTACAAAATCTTAATTATCACAAATGTATAACTCTTAATTTTTTCATTATGAAAAACATTTATTTATCTGTAGCACTATTACTGACGGTAGTATCTTTCCTGGCTTCATGTTCCAAATCTGATGACTATCTGAATGTAATTCCTAAGGATACACCAATGGTGGCATCGATTAATCTGAAATCTTTAGGCGAAAAAGCAGGAATAAACGACAGTGAGAACAAAGAAGTATTAGGCAAACTGACCGATATGCTGAAAAAAGAAATGAATGCTGCCAGTTTCGAAAAACTGCAAAGTATAATAGAAAATCCAAAGGAATGCGGAATCGACCTTAACAAGCCGGTTTATTTATTCACGTCTGACGAAAAGTCCTTGATTCTCACAGCGAAAGTAATCGACAAAGAAGCGCTGACAAGCAGTATAACACTTTTAGGGAATAATACTGAAGCAGATGCCATAACAGAAGAAGAAGGTTATAGTTTCTCACAGTTGGACAATAACAGCTATCTTGCATTCAACGGAAACACCTTAATAGCAGCGAAAAGCAATATACCGGCGAACACGGATAAAATGAAATTGAACGCCATTGAAATACTCAACAGGAAAGGCGATGGAAGTATTGTGTCCGACAAAGGTTTCATAAAAATGCAGGACGAAAAAGCAGACATTGCAATATACAACAATTTCGAGATATTTGACAATAGCTACAAAAATATCCTTGCAATGGGACTTGGCGTAGAAGATGCAGCAAAAAAGTGTAAACTTATTTCAGGAATATTCTTTGAAGAAGGTAAACTTGTTATAAATTCGGAATTATATACCGAAGATGAGAAAATAAAGAATTTGCAGAAAAGACCAAACGACTATCTGTCACATATCAATAATTCACTGCTGAAATTCTTCCCTAAGTCATCATTGTTCCTGATGAGCCTAAGTATGGAGAATGATAAAATATTCGAACTGCTAAAAGGAAACAGGGATTTCCAAAAGAACATTTCACTGGAAGACGCAGAGACAATAGAAAAGATTCTCAAATCTATCGGCAAAGAAATAACTTTCGGCATAACAGACTGCAATTTGACAGAAAAACCTGCAATAGTCATATACGCAGAAGCAAAGAACGGCGACATACTTAAAGAACTGTATAACAACAAAAACAGTAACTCGTTTACAAGAAATTCAAGAATAACAGAACTGAAAGAGAATGAATATTTAATACAGTCAGGAAGAGACAATATATTCATCGGTTATAAAAACGATATGATATATGCTACAAACAGCGAGACCTGGTATAAGAATATAGGTAAAAAACTGGAAGATTCAGCCGAAGACAATACATATGCCAAGGATATAAAAAGCAAACGAATGGCATATGTTATTGACTTCAATGCATTAAGCCAGCTCCCCGTCATGCAAATGGTATTAAAATCCGGTGATTCAAAAATGACAATTTTAGGAAGTGTGCTGAAGAATGCCGACAATATGAGTATCACATACGATGATGAATTTACAATGACAGTACAACTGAAAGACACAAGAACCAATTTCCTAAAACAAATGATACAGCTCACTAAAGAACTCGCCGGTATCTGAAAAATAGGATACTAAGTTTTAACGTCTCATAATCGGTTTATCATAAATAGATTAATTATGGGACTGTGCTTTTTTATTTTGAAATAAAATTTATTGATATATAAATTTTTTTTATTAAGTTTGTTCTCATTATGGGAAAACAACAGACAAACATAAAGGAAAAAGGACGTATCAGCCTGAAAGAGCCGAAACGTTATAAAGTAGTTATCTATAATGATGACTTTACTACTATGGATTTCGTAGTTAAAATTCTTATTATAGTATTCTTCAAATCGATAATTGAAGCCGAAACACTCATGATGACAGTACACAACAGCGGTTCGGCAGTTATAGGCATCTATAGCTACGACATTGCCCTGTCTAAGGTGAAAAAAGTTACGGACATGGCACGCGATGAAGGATTTCCACTCAAACTTACAATACTGCCTGAGGACAAGCAGTCTTAAAAATCACAACATACAATATGGATTTGAAATATACAAAACACGTAAATAAAGCATTGGAAGTTGCACATACCGAAGCCAAGTTCAGGAGACATGAGTTTGTCACTCCCGAACATCTTCTGTATGCTATGTTGCAACAGGATGAATTCTCTTATGCTATGGAAGATATAGCCTGTAGCATAAACAAGTTGGAGAAGAACGTAAAGGAAGTGTTGAATACCAAATTTGAGGTCCTGCCTGAGGGTACACAATATGAGCCTGAAAACTCTGCACAAACGGCAGAGATTTTCATGAAGGCACACATGATTGTTTCTTTCTCAGGAGCTAACGAGATAGATGTTCCCCACTTGGTACAGGGAATGCTGGAGCTTACAGACTCATGGGCTACATACCTCCTTAAAAATGCGTTGAAGGGTGATATAGCTGAGTTTACGAGCATGCTGATTGATGAATACAATTTCGGATACGATGAAATTATTAGACATGTACACGGCTATGACAAGAATGAGACATGGAAAAACTTTGTCACTTGTATAAACGATAACCTCGAGAACCATAATCCACTTATAGGAAGAGAAGAAGAACTGGAAAAGACTATAAGAGTTTTATGTCGTAAAGAAAACAACAATCCTCTGCATATAGGAGAATCTGGCGTGGGAAAGACTTCTCTCATCTATGGTCTTGCGGAAAGAATTAAGAAAGGGAACGTACCTGAAAAACTGCAAGGATACCGTATCTATGAGCTCGATCTTGGAGGTATTATTGCCGGAACACAGTATAGGGGTGAGTTCGAAAAAAGGCTGAAGGGAATTATGCTTGGAGCAGAAAAAGAGGGCAAGGCTATAATCTATATTGACGAAATCCATAATCTTATAGGAGCAGGAAGGACAAGCGACGGCTCGCTTGACGCATCGAACATGCTTAAACCATACCTTGAAGGAGGAAACATAAAATTCATTGGTTCAACCACTTATAAAGAGTATAACAAATACTTTGCCGGAAGCAAAGGTATGGTAAGACGTTTCCAGCAGATAGACATACAGGAGCCAAGCATTGATGACACTGTCAAAATTATAAAAGGACTTATTAAAGGGTACGAAACATTCCACAACGTAAAGTACCGCAGAGGAGTGATAGAGTATGCCGTAAGCATGAGCGACAAATATATCAAGGACAAGTTCCTACCCGACAAAGCTATCGACCTCATAGACGAGGCTGGTGCATACAGGGAAATACACAACGACGGAAAAGATAAAAACGTCGTTACAAAAGAACTTATTTCGGACATTCTTGCCAGGATGTGCAAGATAGAATCCATCACAGCAAAGGAAGACAATACAGAAATTGAACATCTGCCGGCAAAGATGAAATCGCTTATCTACGGTCAGGATGAGGCCATAACTCAGGTGACAGAAGCTGTTATGATGTCGAAAGCCGGACTGAACGACGATAATAAGCCTATAGCGAGTCTTCTGTTTGTAGGTCCTACAGGGGTAGGTAAGACAGAGATAGCAAAAGTGCTTGCTGCCGAACTTGGTATAGATCTGGTGCGATTCGACATGAGTGAGTATTCGGAAAAACATACTGTGGCAAAACTTATAGGTTCGCCTGCAGGATATGTGGGTTATGAGGAAGGTGGACTTCTGACAGATGCCATACGCAAGAATCCAAACTGTGTTCTGCTGCTCGACGAAATAGAAAAGGCGCATCCGGATATATTCAACATACTGCTGCAGGTAATGGATTATGCCGTACTGACAGACAACAAGGGGCGCAAGTCGGACTGCCGTCATCTGATTCTGATTATGACATCGAATGCAGGGGCACAGTATGCTCATCAGGCTTCGATAGGATTCAAGGGACAAGCTACTGCCGGCGATTCGATGCTGAAACAGGTTAAGAAGACATTCAAACCGGAGTTTCTGAACAGACTCTCTGCCACTGTCGTGTTCAACGATATGGATAGCAACATGGCTCAGCTAATCCTTGAAAAGAAACTCAAGGAATTCAGTGCAAAACTTGAGGCAAACAAGGTAATTATGGAAATAAGTGCTGATGCCAAGGAATGGCTGCTCAAGAAGAGCATAACCAAGGAATACGGTGCCCGCGAAATGGACAGAGTGATAGGCCACTATCTGAAACCACTGTTTGTGAAGGAAATGCTGTTCGGTAAACTTAAGAATGGTGGTCATGCAATAGTTAATTTAGAGAATAACATCCCTGCCATAACTCTGAAAAGGTGATAAGGCATGGTATTCAAGTTAAGTAAAAGACTGGCTTTTCCGGATCCTCATTTGGGGGAGCCGGACGGGCTTCTTGCCATAGGTGGTGATTTGTCAATAGACAGGCTGCTATTGGCATACTCTTACGGAATTCTCCCGTGGTATGCCTTCAAGAGACAGGTCATAGAATGGTGGTGCCCGATGCAAAGATTCGTAATCTTCCCCTCAGAGATACATGTATCGCACTCCATGCGTACACTTATAAATAAGGACAAGTACAGAATAAGTATCAACGAAGCGTTTGAGGATGTGATACGCCACTGCGGAAAGTTGCGCGAAGACGAGGAGGGTGCATGGCTTGGCCCTGAAATGACGGAAGCATACATCAAACTGCACGAACAGCAGTTTGCCGCAAGTGTTGAAGTATGGGAGGACGACAAACTTGTGGGAGGACTTTACGGTGTAGCTCTAGGAAGATGCTTCTTCGGCGAGAGTATGTTTTCGCTCGTTCCGAGCGCATCAAAACTTGCACTTATATATCTGGCACGGTTTCTTGAAGAAAGAGGAGGACTTATGATAGACTGCCAGTTCGAGACCCCACATCTGAAATCAATGGGAGGAAGATATATATCCTACGAGGAGTATATGGATATCCTTTCAAAAGAATAAAGCTTACAGCATAAAAAAAGAAAGAAAATCCGTCAGCATTTTCACAAACACTGACGGACTTTAATCAATGAGGAATTAAAAACATAACTCCAACATAAAACCAAACAAGAATATTAAGCTTTTGTATAACTTTCAAAATATATAACAGAAGTGATGTTCCTTTTGTTCGGTCATAAAACAAAAAAAATTATGAAAACTGGAAAAAAAATTCTCATTGCAATACCCATTGCCATAATTATCGTCTATCTATGCCTCCCTTTCTATGCCAAAAAGGCATTGATACACTGGTTTCCGACAATTGACGACCTCGGTATTTTCGAACATGCAACAGTACATGCTCCGGATTCTTGCTGGGAATGGGCCATTTCGGACAAGTACAATTCTTTCAAACTTTCCAAAGAGGACTCGGCATACATAGACGATATGAAAACGGCATCCTTCCTGATAATAAGGAATGACAGTATTCTGTACGAAACCTATCGCGGAGGATGGAACGACACTCTTACTTCAAACCTGTTTTCTGCCACAAAAAGCATAGTGGGACTGCTTGTAGGAATAGCCGTAGACGAGGGTAAAATAGGCAGTATTGATGACAAGGTTGTGAAATACATACCTGAATATAACCGCGGGAAGCAGAAAGATGTCACTATAAGAAACCTGCTAACCATGAGTGCCGGTATGGACTGGGACGAGGCCTATGCATCGCTTTTCTCTGTAACAACACACGGATATTACGGTAACGACCTTTACAAACTTATAATGAGCCTTGATATAGTAGATACTCCGGGAGTGCAATATTCATACAGAAGCGGTGAGACGCAACTGTTGTCGTTTGTCGTCGAAGCAGCTACAGGCGAAACAATAAGCAGATATGCAGAAAAGAAACTGTGGCAACCGATGATGGCGGGACAAGATGCTTTCTGGCTACTCGACAAGAAAGACGGAGACGAGAAATCGTTCTGCTGTTTTCATACCACAGCGAGAGATGCAGCAAGATTCGGACGTCTGATGCTGAACAAAGGCAACTGGAACGGCAAGCAACTGGTGAGCAAGGAATATATAGAAGAAGCTATGACACCGGCATCCTATCTTAAAGACCAGTGGGGCAAGGACCCACTTTCATACTACGGTTTCCAGACATGGATTATGGACTACAAAGGAGAGAAATGTCCATACTTCAGAGGTATGCTGGGACAGTATATCATTGCCATACCTTCGAAGAATGCCATTGTGGTACGTCTTGGACATAAACGCTCTAAAGAGTATGTCAAGGAACTTACAAAAGACGTCATAAGATACATGGAAATAGCTGAAAAAATTTTACAACAATAATCACTCTATATGGAACAGGACCCAAGATTATTAGTATATAAGGCTTCGGCAGGCTCGGGAAAGACATTCACCCTGGCGGTGCAATATATCAGACAACTGATAGAAGATCCATACTCGTACAGACGTATTCTGGCCGTTACATTCACAAATAAGGCTACTACGGAAATGAAGGAGAGAATACTGAGTCAGCTGTATGGTATTGCCACATCTCTGAAATCGTCCGACGGATATCTGAAAGAGATAATGAAGACTTCAAATAAGAGTGTAGACGAAATAAGAAAAGCTGCAAACACTGCACTGAAGAATATCATACACGACTACAGCCGTTTCAGAATAGAGACTATCGACTCGTTCTTCCAGTCGGTAATGAGAAACCTTGCCCGCGAGCTTGAACTGGGTGCCAATATGACTATTGAACTGAACAACGGTGATGTACTGAGCGATGCAGTGGACAGTATGATTGAGAAACTGGACCGCATGTCGCCTACCCTATACTGGCTTCTTGAATATATAGAGGAAAGAATAGCCGACGACAAGAGGTGGAATGTATCTTCCGAAATAAAGGGTTTCGGACGTAACATCTTCGACGAGGCATATATAGAAAAGGGCGTGAAACTACGCGAAAAACTTAAGGACACTAAGTTTATACCGCAATACAGAAAGAAACTTCAGGAAAAACGCGAATCCATACTGGACACAATAAAGGGATTCAGCGATCACTTTCAGGAGATTCTGAATGTAAACGGTCTTACTCCAAATGACCTTAAGAACGGTGCGAGGGGTATAGGGAGCTATTTCAATAAAATTGCTTCGGGAAAACTGAGCAATGATGTAAGAAATGCCACTGTAGAGAAATGCCTGGAAAGTGCCGAAAACTGGACGACAAAGACTTCGCCATATAAAGATACTATCATCTCCCTTGCAAACCAGGTGCTTATTCAGATTCTGAATGACACGGAGAATACGAGAATGTCATGCAACAAGGTGCTTAACTCGTGCGACATGTCACTCCGATATCTAAATAATCTGCAATTGCTTATGCGCATAGACAGCGAGGTAAGGGAGCAGAACCTTAATCATAACCGTTTCCTGCTTTCGGATACCAACGCTCTGCTGCACAACATCATCAGAGAAGGTGATGCATCCTTCGTTTATGAGAAGATAGGTAGCACCATCGACACTGTGATGATTGACGAATTTCAGGACACATCGCGAATGCAATGGGAAAACTTCCACCTACTGCTTGAAGAAAGCCTTGCACAGAAGGAAGGCAGTATGATAGTGGGCGACATAAAACAGAGTATATACCGCTGGAGAAACGGCGACTGGAAGATTCTTGCCGGACTGGACAAAGACAAGAGTTTCCGATTGAATTCCAAGACCCTGGATACCAACTGGCGAAGTGAGGCGAATATCATAGCTTTCAATAATGATATTTTCACATCTGCCTGCAAGGTTCTTAATGAAAGATACAAGGCTGATGAGGGGGATGACTGCACTCAGCTGCTAGATGCATACAGCGACGTACGACAGAAAACATCCAAAGATACTAAGGACGGATATATAAAAATCTCTTTCCTGAAAAACAGCGAGGAACATCCATATGCTGATACTACTATGAAACTGCTGGCTGAGGAAGTAGACTCGCTGGTAAAGAAAGGTGTCAAGGTAAATGACATTGCGATATTGGTGAGAAAGAATAAAAGTATACCTGCTGTTGCAGACTATTTCGAAAAGAACACTCCATACCGCGTTGTTTCGGACGAGGCATTCCGACTGGATGCTTCGCTTGCCGTATGCATGCTGATAGACGGACTGAGGTATATATCCGAGCCTACTGACAGAATAGCCTGCGCAAGACTTGCTGTTGCTTATCAGAAGGAAATACTCAAAAAGGATGTGGATTACAACACTGTGCTGCTGAACAGCGTAGAGGATTATCTTCCGGCTGAATTCCGACTCCTGCTGCCGGAGATGAGTCTTATGCCACTGTACGAACTGCTTGAAAAACTGTTCGTGATTTTCCGTATGGATATGATAGAAGAACAGGATGCATATCTCTGTGCCTTCTATGATGCCGTAACCGAATACATGCAGAACAACTCTTCGGAACTGACCTCATTCCTGACATACTGGAATGAAACTCTCTACGCAAAGACTATCCCGTCAGGTGAAATATCAGGTATAAGAATCCTGTCAATACACAAATCGAAAGGTCTGGAGTATCACACTGTATTGCTACCCTTCTGCGACTGGAAGATGGAGAATGAAACCTTTAACCATATGTTATGGTGCAAGATAAACGAAGAGGACTCTGACAAGGAACCGTTCCGCGAACTGGATCTTACTCCGGTGAACTATTCGTCCGCCATGGCTGAGTCTTATTTCAGCGACAGCTATAAGGAAGAACGCCTGCAACTGTGGGTGGATAATCTAAACCTGCTGTATGTGGCATTTACCCGAGCATGCAAGAATCTGATAGTGTGGTGTAAAGACGAACAGAAAGATACCGTATCACGACTGCTGAGAGAATCTATAGACTGCATGAAAGATATTAAGATGACATGCAATATGTCTGAAATTGACGAAGAGGATAAAAAGGAAAATACGGAAGAAGAAAACGATGAACCTATCGTATATGAATACGGAGAAATCTGCATAAGCTGCGAAAAGAAAAAGTCGGATTCCACTAACAGACTTGTAGCCATACCTGAAGCTGTAAACATAAAGATTGAGTCACTTGAAACGGAAATTGATTTCAAGCAGTCCAACCGTTCTGCCGACTTCATAAGAGGCGATGAGGATGAGGAAGAGAATCTGCGTTCGCAATATATCAGACAGGGACAGCTACTCCATACTCTTTTTGCATCTATCGACACGAAAGACGATTTGCCTGCAGCAATCGAAAGACTACTGTTCGAAGGTGTAATAGAATCGGCAGAAAAGGCTGAAGAAATAAGGAAAGTTGCAGAAAAAGCTTTAAGCCTTGATGAAGTGAAAAACTGGTATAGCGGAGAGTGGACACTGTATAACGAATGTTCAATAATCTATAATGACGAGCAAGGGAAGATGCAGACCAGACGACCGGACCGAGTTATGATGAAGAAAGACGAGGTTGTTGTGGTCGATTTCAAATTCGGAAAGAAAAAACCTGAATATTCCATACAGGTAAGAGAATATATGTCCTTGCTTTCTGAAATGGGTTATACCGACGTAAAAGGATATATATGGTATGTATACTCCGGCGAGCTGGAGAATGTGTAACGATTTATTTAAAAAGAAATGGAAACTTTTCTAAAGCTTGTAGCACACGATTTATACACTAAGACAAACGGTGACTTTGCCCGTACAGCCATTGTCTTCCCGAATAAGAGAGCCGGACTGTTCTTCAATGAATACCTGGCATCGGAAACCGAAAGACCTATATGGTCGCCGGCTTATATAAGTATAGGCGAATTGTTCCGCAAGGTTTCAGACCTTCAGATTGGTGACCCTGTGAAACTGGTGTGCGAACTCTATAAGGTGTTTGTAAACATAACCGGAAGCAAGGAATCGCTCGATGATTTCTATTTCTGGGGCGAACTCCTTATAAGTGACTTTGACGATGCGGACAAGAATATGGTGGATACTGAAGCAATGTTTCGCAATATAAAGGACCTGAACGAACTGAACGACAATGGATATGAGTTCCTGGAAGAAGGACAGAAGGAAGCATTAAGCCAGTTCTTCAAGAATTTCTCTATAGACAAGGTTACTGAACTGAAACAGCGTTTCATCAATATCTGGGATGTACTGGGAGAAATATATACTGAATTCAAGGCAATACTCCGCGAACAAGGCATAGCTTACGAAGGTATGATGTATAGAGACGTCACTGAATCTATAGACATTGACTGCCTTCCTTATCAGAGATATGTCTTCGTTGGATTCAAC
>artificially_reared_1__coassemble_299_pt1 | contig 19836 bp, 11 predicted proteins | sample artificially_reared_1__metabat2_low_PE_002 | metagenome-assembled genome bin artificially_reared_1 | reverse complement strand
TGCCCCATTGTTTACAGATGATTTTTGGGTGACACGTTGACGAAGTCAGGAAAAAGCAGTACGAATCAAGAGATAAAATTTACGTCAGTCATTATACACGTTGATAATGACTGACGTAACAAAAAAATAGCATATTACTTGTAGAACCTTAAAGTTCCTGATTCCACCAGTGAATTGTGATTCACTCTATAACCACACGAAGAATTTCCCATTTCTATACGTTTGATATACCCGTCGGTATTTTTTTCTTCATCCACAACCTCTATTACAAGCTGTTTCTGCTTATAATACTTAGGATTCAGACTTATAGTTATCTTGTCGAATGTAGGATCCGTCAATGTATATTCCGGCACTCCGGGACAATCCGGATAAAATCCCATCATACTGAATATTGCCCATGCCGACATAGTACCTGCATCATCGTTTCCAGGAATACCGTCAGGAGTAGGTTTGAAATATTTTTCAAGCAACATCTTGACTGTCTTCTGCGTTCTCCACTCCTCGCCTTTAAAATAGCTGAAGAGATAAGGATATGCAATATCCGGCTCATTTGCAGGGTCATAATAACCTTTGTCGAATATCATCTGAAGTTTATCTATAAACTTCTTCTTTCCTCCCATAAGTTTTGCCAGTCCTTTTACGTCATGCGGTACATAGTATGTATAGTTCCATGCATTTCCTTCATGAAATCCTGGACTTGGCTCGAAATTTTCTCCCTGCATAGGGTCAAACGGACCATAGAATTCTCCATTAGGCAAAATAGGACGTAAGGTTCCAAACTCTTTGCAATAATAGTTCTTATATCCCATAGAACGCTTGTAGAACATCTTTGCATCGTCTTTCTTTCCAAGTTCTTTTGCAAGGGTAGACAAGGCATAATCGGCAATATAATATTCCAAAGCATGAGATACCGAATTATCAAACTGTTCCATCAACGGTACATATCCCTTTGAAATATAATCGTCATTATCAGGACGCATCAGATTATCTTTTCCTGGCATTGTAGCAGACTTATACATTGCCTCGTATGCCAGATCAATATCGAAATCTCTGAGGCCTTTCATCCATGTATCGACTATGACCGGCAGGCTAGGATCTCCTTCCATAGTAAGTGTTTCTCTTCCATAAAGTTCCCATTTTGGAAGCCAGCCATGTTCTCTGTACATATCCAGCATGGTATTTACCATTTCGATCTGTCTTTCAGGATATACAAGGGTCATCAGCTGATGCAGATTTCTGTATGTATCCCACAAAGAGAATACTGTATACCTATCTCCTTTGGTTGAAAGTATTTCATTGCCTTCCATAGAAGGATATTGTCCGTTTACATCCTGCAGGATATTAGGATGAATAAGTGTATGATAAAGGGCTGTATAGAATACAGTCTTCTGTTCCTTCGTTCCACCTTCCACCATTATTCTGCCCAAGTCGTCGTTCCACTTGTTTCTTGCTTCCTGACGTATTTCGGCAAAATGTCTTCCAGACTGTTCCTTATCCAAATTTTCTCTGGCATTGGCAATACTTACAAAAGATACTCCTATAGATACCTCAATTTCTTCACCTTCTGATGTATTAAATGTATACCATACTCCAATGTCATCACCGGCTATATCTTTTCCATACTTATCATATATCTTGTATTTTCCATTGTCTTTGTCCCACTCAGCCTCAACTCCATACATTTTTCTCTGCTTTTTCCAGTAGCCTGATTTTTCAGGAGCTTTACTGACTCTCATAACAAAATATATAGGGAAAACAGCTTGTGGATTATAACAGAAAGTGCCAAGAAGTTTCATACCTTCTATTTCCGTATCATTCACCTTTCTTACGAAAGCTCCGGTTTCATTAGTCAGGCCTTCGCCAAGATTAAGCAGGATATTACTTTTTCCTTTTGGAAAAGTAAACCGGGTCAAACCACTTCTTAGAGTAGCTGTGGCCTCTGCCAACACATTATACTTTTTCAGATATATACTGTAATATCCTGGAGAAGCGGTTTCCTTTTCATATTTACTACCGTAATTCTTATAATCTACATCAAGTTCACCGGTAGTGGGCATCAAAAGTAAAGATCCAAGTTCAGGACATCCCACTCCACTAAGGTTTACGTGAGAAAATCCGGTGAAATAACTGTTTGTATAATCATACGGCGTAGACCACCAACGTGCATCCTTGTCGTATTTATTATCTGCCGAACCCATAACATTAAATGGGACCACAGACATCATTCCGTTTGGGCATACAGCACCAGGGTTGCACGTACCAAAATTAGTAGTACCTATAAACGGATCTACATAATCTGCCGGCTGTTGTGCGGAAACAATACCGGCAGATACTGAAAGAAAAATATATAATAGTAGTTTTTTCATAATTATTTATAACTACCAGTAAAGGTTATTATCCTTATACTATAGAATTACGTTTTACGAAATCTATTATCTCAGAAATATAACCAAATGCCATACCAACTACAGTATCAGCAGCACCGTAATATACAGCAACTCTTTCGCCATCTTGCAGGGCAGCACATGGAAATACTACGTTAGGTACATCTCCCTGAAGTTCATAAGGAGCAGCAGGAGCAAGAAGATAAGGACGTGTGCGGTACAATACCTTTTCAGGATTATCCTTGTCGAGTATTACAGCACCCATTGAGTATCTGAATCCGTTACATGTTGTAATAACACCATGATAGAACATAAGCCAACCCTCGTCTGTGAGGAATGGAACAGAGCCTGCACCAATCTTAGTACACTGCCATGCACTCTCTGGGAAAGGAGTAACTTTCATCACACATCTGTGTTCACCCCAATATTTCATATCAGGACTATAGCTGATATATATATCACCAAACGGTGTATGTCCATTGTCACTCGGACGACTTAACATAGCATACTTACCATTTATTTTCTGCGGGAATAACACACCGTTTCTGTTAAACGGAAGGAATGCATTTTCACACTGGAAGAATTCTTTGAAGTCGAAAGTATAAGCAATTCCGATAGTAGGTCCATGATATCCATTACACCAAGTAATCCAATAACGGTCCTCAATCCATGTCACACGAGGGTCATACTTGTATTCAGACTCTATCATATCTGTATTTCCAGCCTTAAACTGTATTGGTTCATGATTAATCTCCCAGTTTATACCATCTTTACTGAAACCTGCAAAAATATTCATCTGAACAGCTTTATTGTCACAACGGAACACTCCGGCAAAACCATCTCCAAAGGGTACTACTGCACTATTGAATATACTATTAGATGTTGGAATGTGATATCTTCCGATAACAGGATTCTTTGAATATCTCCACATTACATCGTTGCAACCAGCCGGGCGCTCTTCCCATGGCATAATAAATTTCTCTGTCATACTTATTAGATTTAAATGTTATATAATCAATCTCTCTGTCCTTCTATAAGTGTGCCATCCTGATTATACTTGAACGGAATGAAATAAGTTATCAGGAAAGCAGGTATTGTTGCTATCAAAACAAATATAAAGAACGGTTCATACCCTCCAGGTCTGTCAAACCATTCTCCTAGCGTTTCGCAAACCCATCCGCTCATCATACCAGGAATCATTACACCCAGATTCATTATTCCTGAAGCAAAAGCATAATGGGCCATCTGGTGTTTACCGGGAGCCACTTGCTGCATCATAAATAGTGTCAGACCTACAAACCCGAAACCATATCCAAAATACTCGAATACTATTCCACTACATATTATCAAACCATTCTCCGGCTGAAAAAAAGCCAAAAAGGCATAGACCACAAAAGGCAAATTAAATATACAGCATAAAGTGAATAAAGTATTCTTTAATCCTTTTGCTGATATATAATACCCAGCAAGTAATGACCCTAAAACAAATGCTGCGGCACCATATGTTCCATAATAAAGTCCAATCTCTTTCTCAGACAATCCCAGACCACCGGCTTCCCTTGCCGCCTTCAAAAATAAAGGCACTATCTTCATTACAAAACCTTCTGCAAATCTGTACAGGATAATGAAACATATATAATATACAATATGGCTTTTGTGAAAGAAATCAGACAATACATTATACAATTCGGACAATATTTCTTTTCCACTTCTTTGTCCTTCTGTTTTTGCATTTTTTGATGAAGGTAAGGCGAACATATGATATAAGGCTAATAATATCATCACACCAGACAATATCAACATAATTGTCATCCATGATTTCTTGTTAGCTTCCAACACTGTTCCTGCAGCAGAATATGTTTCAATAAAATACCCTGCAAGGTAAACCAGACCTCCAGTAGCAACAATTTTTGCTATATTATAAAATGCGCCTTGCCATCCTATATATTTAGCCTGTTCTGAATTAGACAACTCACTCATATAAACTCCATCGCATGCTATATCATGTGTCGCCCCACTAAAGGCTACTATAGCCAGCAACGCAATGGAGATGCTAAAGAAGCTGTTCAGATTCAATGAGAGTGCTACAAGTCCGAATGCAATTCCGGTAATCAATTGTGTTGCTACCACAAAAAATTTCTTTGTCTTGAACAATTCAAGAAAAGGACTCCACAAAGGTTTCAGTGTCCATGGAAGAAGAATCAATGATGTCCAAAATGTAATAAGTTTATCATCTACTTCTAATCCCTTGAACATAAGCACCGTCACCATATTTAGGACTACAAAAGGTAGTCCCATAGCAAAATATGCTGACGGTACCCAGGCTATAGGGCTTTTACGGTTTGTTCCTCCGCTGTTCATAACAATTATTTCTTTTCGTTAGAGAATGAATATGGAGCATCCGACAAACCTATACCACGTTGCGTATTAGGTTTACTATCCATCTGAATATCTATCGTACATCCTTTCATTAGTTCTGAATGGTTGATATAATTCTTCGAATAGTCTGTACCGTTAAACTTCATATTATTTATATATCTGTTTGCATCGTCATTTCCGTTTGCGTTGATAACAACCTCTTTTCCGTTTTCAAGATGCAATACAGCCTTTTTGAACAATGGAGCTCCCAATACATACTCATCAGTTCCCGGACATACAGGATAAAAACCTAAAGCTGTAAACACATACCAAGCAGATGTCTGACCATTATCCTCATCACCACAATAGCCATCAGGAGTAGCAGAATACATTCTATTCATCACCTCTCTCAACCAATACTGTGCTTTCCATGGCTGTCCGGCATAGTTATACAGGTATATCATATGTTGGATAGGCTGATTTCCATGCGCATAGTTACCCATATTCATTACCGTCATCTCACGGATTTCATGTATAACCTGACCATAATAGCTTTCATCAAACACTGGCGGAACAGAGAATACAGAGTCAAGCATTACCACAAACTGTTCCTTACCTCCCATCAAATCTATCAATCCCTGTGGGTCGTGGAATACAGACCATGAGTAATGCCAACTATTACCTTCTGTAAATGCATCACCCCACTTCAGAGGAGAGAAAGGTTTCATGAATTCTCCATTTTCATTACGTCCCCTCATCAGACAAGACTCCTTGTCGAAAAGGTTTTTATAGTTCATAGCACGTTTGGCGTAAAGATTCACTTCTTTTTTAGGACGTTTTAGTTCCTTAGCCAGTTTATAAATACACCAGTCATTATAAGCGTACTCCAATGTACGTGCAGCATTCTCATTTATCTTTACATCGTAAGGAACATATCCAAGCTTGTTGTAATATTCATGCCCCAAACGTCCTGTTGAAGAAACTTCAGGATGAACATTGTTTGTGCCATGTATAAGACCTTTATAAAGAGCCTCCAAATCTTCTACTTTGACACCCTTCATATATGCATCCACCAATACAGAAGCAGAGTTATTTCCTATCATACAACCTCTGTGTCCTGGACTAGCCCATTCTGGGAAGAAGCCACTTTCTTTATAAGTATTGATTAATCCTTCCTGTATTTCTTTGTTTACTGACGGATACATCATGTTAAGCAATGGGAACAGACATCTGAATGTATCCCAAAAACCAGTATCCGTATACATATATCCAGGAAGGACTTCACCGTTATAAGGACTGTAATGGACAACCTGTCCATCTTTATCAATCTCATAGAACTTTCTTGGGAAAAGCAATGATCTGTAAAGACATGAATAGAAAGTTCTATACTGGTCAAGGTTTCCACCTTCAACCTCTATTTTACCCAAAACGTCATTCCATGAGTCCTTACCTTTGGCAACAATAGTGTCGAAATTATCATCGCCCAACTCTTTAAGATTTATTTCAGCCTGCTCGTAACTGATGAATGATGATGCAACACGTGCATGTACTTTCTCGCCTTTCTTTGTACTGAAACCAATTACGGCATATACATGGTCTGCATGCTGTTCACTGGCATTTTCATCCAACTTACCATTAGCTACTGTAGCTGTATAAGTAAAAGGTTTGTCAAATTCTATTATAAAATAGTTTTTAAAGTTTACAGGTACCCCTCCACTGTTTCTTGTAGTATAACCTATGATTCGGTTTTTTTCCACATCAACTTTTATATAAGGACTCTCTTCAAAGTTTCCTTTGTGGAATGCATCTATTACTACATAGGAATTCTTATTTTCCGGGAAAGTAAATCTAAACATAGCTGCTCTTTCAGTAGGAGTCAACTCTGTTACAACATCGTGTTCTGCCAAATATACTTTATAGTAGTATGCTTTTGCAACTTCTCCTTTATGAGAGAACCAACTGGAGCGTTTTTCTTCATCAAACTCGGGTTTTCCTACTACTGGCATTATCGAGAACTGTCCATAATCGTTAATCCACGGACTTGGCTGATGAGTCTGTTTAAAACCTTTTATCTTATAAGCATTGTAAGTATATTGCCATCCGTCACCCATTTTACCTGTCTGTGGTGTCCAGAAATTCATACCCCAAGGTCTTGCAATTGCCGGATAAGTATTACCGGTAGACAACTCGAATGCAGATTGTGTTCCTACCAACGGATTTACATAATCAACATAGTTAGTTGCATATACAGCTAGCGAAACCCATATAAACAATATAGGCAACAATAGTTTTTTCATGGTTATTTCTTTAATAGGTTAAATAATTATTTTTCAGCTACATATCCCCATTTAGAAGGTTTATCTGTCATAGTAAACTCAATTACTCCTCCATTCATAATATCTTTATGTTCTATAAATGGTTTCTCTAAAGCAACACCGTTCAACAATGCCTTCTCGATATATTTATTTTCTCTTGCGTTATTTACTGTTTTTACTGTAAACTTTTTATTGTCTGGTAGATTTATTGTAACTTCATCAAACAACGGACGTCCGATAGAATAAACAGGTTTGCCAGGACATACCTGATAGAATCCTATTGAGTTCATAATATACCACGCCGACATCTGTCCACAATCCTCATTACCTGAAAGCCCGTCCGGAGCATTATGATACTGACTATGAAATACACTATCAACTAACTCTTGAGTTTTCCAAGGCTGGTCAGCATAGTTATATAAATGTATTATATGATGACTAGGTTCATTTCCATGTGCATATTGTCCTATCAGTCCGGTGATATCAGCAGATACCAAATCACCTTCCAATGAAGAATCTGCAGTAAAGAGAGAATCCAGTTTTTCAGTAAACTTAGTTTTTCCACCCATCAGGTCTATCAATCCTTTGACATCATGCGGAACGAACCAAGTCCACTGCCAAGCAGTACCTTCGCAATAATCATCATTTCTATGGTTAGAAGCTCTTGGATTGAAAGGAGTACGCCATTTGCCTTTTGAATCCAATCCACGCATGAATCTGGTAGATTGATCAAAATATATCTGATATGCCTTAGAATATTCCTTATATTTTTCAGCATTCTTAAAATCATAATTAGCTTCGGCCATTACAGAAATACAATAATCGTTATAAGCATATTCCAAGGCCTTTGCTACAGATTCATGGTCTTTGTCACAAGGCACATACCCTAAAGTATTCTTATAATACTTTGCGTTTGGCATAAGGCAAGGCAAAACCAAGTCAGGACACTTAATTCCTGTGGTATCATACTCTGCAGCACGCAAACAAGCTTCGTATGCTTCCTTTATATCAAAGTTAGCATAGCCTTTTGTATAAGCATCTGCTATTAACGATACAGCATGATAGCCAATCATTGTACCTGTATAATTAGATGCCAAGTCCCACATAGGGAATATTCCACCTTCTTTATGTTTCAATAGCAAAGAAGCTATAAAATCATTATTCAAATCAGGATCAATAATAGACAATAATGGATGCAATGCTCTAAATGTATCCCACAACGAGAATATTGTATATACAGGTTTCTCAGGATCCCCCTGATGTACTTTCAGGTCCATACCAAGGTAACGTCCATCTACATCTGTAAAAAGATTTGGACTTATAGCTGTATGATACAAGGCTGAGTAAAAAATAGCTTTTTCGTCTGCATTTTCCGTCTTTACGTCAATTTTTGACAAATACTTGTTCCATGCCTGATAAGCAGCATTCTTTACTCTGTCAAAATCCCAATCAGGAATTTCAGATTCTACATTCTTTTTTGCTCCATCCACATCTACAGCAGAGACTCCCACTTTAACTAACACTTGTTCATCTTTCTTTGTGTCAAAACTAAGCAGTGCTTTATATAAAGGTTGTCTCTTTCCCTTATTATCGGTTACTGTATCTGTATAAATTTCATAAGAGAAAGGTTTAGAGAATTTTGCATAAAAACAAATTCTTTGTTCGAAAGCCCAATACTTTGTTGTCTTATAACCACACAATTCAGTATCACTCAGCACATCAATATGCATATTCAGGTTTTCCTGTCTCTGAATAGAATAATCCATATCGATAATAAAACCGGATTCTGCACTTTCAGGGAAAGTATATCTGTGGATAGCCGCTCTCTTGGTTGCAGACAATTCTGCATTTACCGAATATCTGTCAAGCATTACTGAATAATATCCGGGTACTGCAACTTCATTCTCATGCGAGAAAGTTGAAGCATATGGGAGTGACTGACTGGTAAAATCCTGATTCAAGTAAGTCTGCTCTCCAACAGTGGGCATTATCAATACATCACCATAGTCTGCACACCCTGTTCCACTTACATGAGTATGCGAAAATCCATTAATAGAAGAATCTTCATAATAATACCCAGAACAAGCATCCCAGCCATCAATTCTAGTATCCGGACTAGGTTGTATCATTCCATTAGGCACAACTGGTCCAGGGAAAGTATGTCCGTGTCCACCTGTTCCGATAAACGGATTAACGATACTAGCATAATCCGTTTCTGTGATTTCCGTAGTATTGCATGCACATAGTGCAAATGCCAATAAAGGCATGAATAAGAATTTATTCATTGTCATAATTATTTAAGGTTATTACTCTACTGATAAAAATATATTTTTCTTGTTTATTTTATAATTAAAATGAATAGTATGACTCAGAATATCCAAAACCTCTTTTATATTCTTTTTCTTTTGTAAAGCTCCAGAATATGTATTTATTTTATTTATCTCTGGCGATAACACTATATTTACTTTATATATTTTTTCCAGCAACAAAGCTATATCATATATATTGGCATTTGTAAGCTGGACAAAATCATTATGCCATATTGCATCTATTTCAGCATCCGTATTAGAGACTTTCATTTGTCGCGTATATGCATTCAGTTCCACCTTCTGCCCTGGCGACAATGTTATAAGTCCCTCGTTTGCATTTCCGCTTGCTTTTATCTCTCCTTCAAGCAGCGAAGCTTCCGCTATTCTGCATTTGTCACTATTCTTAAAATTGAATTTCGTTCCTAGCACCTCTATCTGCATTGTTGAGCCTTTCACGACAAAAGGCTTATGTTTATTTGAGGTAACTTCGAAATAAGCTTCACCATTAAGATTAAGTCTTCTTACATCGTCCTCAAAATTCTCGGCATATTCCAATGTAGTATTTTCATTTAGCCACACTTTACTTCCGTCCGGTAATACCAATTGTTTTGTTTCTCCATCTGCAGTAGAAAATCTTATCATATTAGCGCTGTCGTACTCAAAATGTAAATATGCCAAAACTGACAAGGCAATCACGCCAACAAAAACAGCCGCATACCTGATGAAACCATACATTCTTCTAACCTTCGTTCGACGCTCTTTTTCATGATTTTCTATTCTTGCCAACAGTCTCTGTTTAGCTTTTAAACATTTTTCATCCGATATATTGTGTTTACCGAGGAAATACATCTCCTCCCATCTCAAAAAGCGCTCCCTGTTCTGTTCTGAAGCATTTATCCATCCTAATACTATTTTCTTTTCATCATCGCAACATTTTCCTTCGAAAAAGTTCTGAATCATCTCATAACTAACCATACCTATATCTTTTATTTCTTTATCTCATATCGTTCATCTTCTATTAATTTCCAGGCTTATCAGTCATTTCAAACTCTAAAACTCCACCTCTTATTATATCTTCATGTTTTATTGACAAATCAGTTAGTAACTTCCCGTTCAATTTTACCGATTTAATAAAACAGTTATCACGACTGACATTTTTTGCAAATATCGTAAAAATCTTATTATCAGCAAATTTTATTTTCATTTCAGGGAACATTGGTGTTCCTATTTCATATTCTCCCGATACTGGATTTACCGGATAGAATCCCATCGCACTCAATACGTACCATGCAGACATCTGTCCACAATCCTCGTTTCCGCACAAGCCATCAGGCGTATTTTTATATAATTCGTGCATTATCTCAGATACATATTTCTGAGTTTTCCATGAATTATCAGTATAATTATATAAATAGGCTACATGATGACTCGGCTCATTACCGTGTGCATATTGCCCTATCATTCCTGTACTGAATATTGGAAGCTCTTCGTTTTCCTTTGGTGTTAAAGTAAACATACTGTCTAATTTCTCCTCAAAACGAGCCTTGCCTCCAATCAGTTCTATCAGCCCGTCAATATCATGCTGGACAGACCATAGATATTGCCATCCGTTACTTTCTGTAATATGAGGTGTATATTCTTCCGGCTTGAATCCAGCGATAAAATCACCCTTACTATCCCTAGGTTGCATAAAAGATGTCTTATCATTAAACACATTTCTATAATTAGAAGCTCTTCTATAGAAATCATCAGCCACACCCTTTTCACCCATTTTCTCTGCCATCAAAGCTATACAATAATCATCAAAAGCATATTCCAGAGTTTTTGACAATGACCAGTTGTCACTATTATACTTATCTACAACGTCATATGGTATATAACCCATTTTTTTATACAGGCCAATCTCTCTATAATCATCAAGATTTGCTGTTTTTACACACTCATTCAAAGCTGAAACCGGATCAAAATCGCCTATACCCTTAAGATATGCATCCACTATTACAGGAACTGAATGATACCCAATCATCATATCAGTTTCAGAAGCATACATATTCCACACAGGCAATCGTCCATTTTGCTCAGAAAAGGCCACAAGAGATTTCACCATATCATTAACCCTCTGTGGCTGTACAATAGTAAACAGAGGATGTGCAGCCCTATACGTATCCCAAAGTGAGAAAGTACTATAATTAGTCCAGCCATCAGCCTTGTGCACATTACCATCAGGTCCATAGTAATCTCCATTCACATCTCCATAAATAGTCGGAGCCAACATACTATGATAAAGGGCTGTATAGAAAGTTGTCTTTTCATCAACATCATCACTTGTGACATCAACTTTTCCCAAAGCATCATTCCACATACCTTTGGCTTTGGCCAGGTATGAATCAAAATCACTGTCACAAGCCTCAGCCATAAAATTTCTTTCAGCTCCCTCCATACTAACTCCAGAAATTGCAGTCCTTATAATCACCTGTTCATTTTCTGCAGTATTATAATAAATCTTTGCTATATAGCTAAGACCTGTTTCCTTGCCATCTTTTAAGATTGCTGCTTTATCAAGTTCCAGTCCGTCAAACGGCTTGGAAAACTTTGTATAAAAATATACTTTCTGATTTCTTGCCCAACCATTCGAGAATCTATATCCCTTTAGAGTAACGGAATCCACCTGTTCTATATAAGAATCCAGAGTCTCATCCCAATTCATTGCTTTTCTTAGATTCAGGAATATTGCAGACTCCGCCTTAGGGAAAGTATATCGTTGAATACCACATCTTTCTGTTGCTGTCAGTTCTACGTTAATGCCATAATCTTCCAAAAGCACTTGATAGTATCCGGCATATGCTTTCTCATTCTTATGTGAGAATTTAGAATGTATACCTAAAGGTTGCTCTGCTTCATTATACGGTAAAGTAACTGGCATAAATGAAATATCATAAAGATCGCCCGCACCTGTACCCGACAAATGAGTATGACTAAACCCAGCTATAGTACTGTCTGGATAAAAATATCCTGCTATTCTATCCCATCCTGGCAAACCATTATCCGGACTAAGTTGTACCATTCCAAATGGAACCTGAGCTCCAGGATAAGTATTACCTGTAAAATCTGTTCCAATAAAAGGATTTACAAACTGAGTATAATCTACAGTTTGATTCTTCACATTTTCATTACACGATGACACCGTTAGTGACATCATAGCAAGACTCATACATATAATACTTAAATGTTTCATACAAAAAAGGTTAGCGTTTTAAATAAATAACAACTACATCTATTATAACACTTACTCTATTAACGTTTATTAAATGCTTTCTGAATATCAATATATCACCCTGCTTTCTCAACAAATATATCATCTAAATAAAAAACATCTTTTACAATACTTAGGACAGATTACCAATAGTGAATATTTCATTTGATATCAGGATTCAATGTAAACAAATGTAGTTATAACTTATCCCATTTCACAATAATATACCTCTTGTTTTAATAATATTTTTGTTGAATACATTCATCCACAAAACTATATGATGTATATTACATATAAATATAGCGTTTAAACAATTTTACGATACTGTTTAAACGCTAAATTATAGACATTAACCTTTATACATCACCTCAAATACGAAGGAACCATTGTATCATAATTAATACCTTCAAACACAACTTTTGGAGAATTATTATTTCCTAATCCTCTAAAGAATTCAGCATAATCCTTAAGATAAATATTTGTCAAAGGATTATCATTCCATTTATCAGGGACATACTGTATATTAAACATTATCATAGATGTCTGCTTTGCGTTCTTCTGTTTGGACAATGTTGTTGCCCTACTCTCTGTACGTCCTATTATACTACCATCTGGTGTACTTTGTTCCCAAAATCTAGTAACATGTTTTATTCCCATATAAGGATCAACTTCAAGACTCATTTCAAAAGAAGCCACACCAAACTTCTGCTTGGCAACCTCAGCATCCATTCCTGCAATCCATGTAACAGGAGCATTACCTTCTGCAGATTGATTATAGTTATCTCCTCTCTGATAGTTTGCATTCCATACATAATCAAGAAGTTCTCCAACTTTTATCTCCGATAATTCATCTAGCACAGATTGATTTTCCGGATTTCTCACCCATTCTCTCAAAGCTTTGCGATTCTCACTTATTTTATTACCATAATTATCAACATCAGCCCATTTGTTCTTTCCCGCTTTTATGTCATCGAAGTTATTACTGAACAGACACCATCCTCTTTCACCGACTAAAGCATTACTAAACAATCCTATGTTATACATTGTAATGATATTCGTTCTGTCCTTCCAAGACTGTCCATCAACAAATGGCATCAGGTTTCTCAACTCCTTTATAAGAAAATGAAAACTACCCATTTGAATCATAGGTCTTCCTGGTTGTACAGATTCTATAGACTCAGGATAATCAGCATATTCATCATCAAACATCACTCCATCAAGTCCATATTTTCTTATATCATTATAAATATCCTCTGCAAATTCTTTTATCATCATGCGGTCATTGTCAATATCAAGATTAGAAAAACCTATACCTTGATGATTTGGCATTATTGACAGTAAAACTTTTATTCCCTTTTCCTGTAAAGGTCTTACAAAAATATCTATATTATCCAATATGCGTTTTACGTTGTCGTTATAAAACAATACAGGTTTACACGAAAATTCATCAAAATTCATATTAGCCGAAAATATTACAGCCATATCAAATAACGGGCGTTTTTTCCCAGGTTGACTTTCTCCATAAGGATACAGCATATAATTACCAATATTGCGCAAATCATTCTCTGCAGCCTCAACGATAGCAACCATCCTTGGTTCTTCAACAGTTGGAATTCTTTCCACCCATGACATATCTATATCATAGTCTTCTGATTTTACAATTTCAACAAACTGTAACCCTATTTCATCCTTACCTCTTTTCAGTGATAATGGAAGGACATAGGCTCCTTCATCCAGACTATTTATCTTAACGGATACAGATACACTATTCTGATTCTTATTAAGAATAACAGATTCCGGTAACGTATATTTTGATTTGTCAAGTAATTTATATAGGCTAATACCCTTGAAATCAGCATATTTATTTGTCAAATCAGATAAAGTTTCATCAGATGTATCAAACTCTGCTATAATATCCTGACTATTATTCTTACCTTGTCTCAATTCAAAAATAATTTCTTCACCTGACAATCTATGACTAATACTGTTTTCAGCCCCAGGCAACACAAACTGAAGTTCCCCTACCGCTTGGTTATTATTAACAGCAGGTACTTCAGCCGTTAAAGTTTCCTCTTTGCAACCAAAAGACAGAGCTGATATAAATAGCATTGTAATGCAAAATGATTTATATAATTTCATAACATCCATTTTTTAAATATTAATATCAATATCATTATCAATAACTACAACAGGAACAACCGAGTCATCATTCGCCCCTTGACGTCTTACAGTAATGTGACATTCATTTCCACTAACATCCGAAATCATTTTATTACCTGACCCGGCCATAACCTTATTCATCTTCCAATATGCCAAAAGTTTGCTTTTTTCATCATCCAATTGTATAACATCCAATGCATTATCTTTTAACTCTTTCATAGTTCTTGCAGTATTCCAGATTCTGACCTCAGACATTTTACCATTGAACCCTCTCCACTGATTAAAAGACTGTCCTAATCTGAAAGACGAACCGGCAAGACTTATATTACCTGAATATTCTACAGTAAGTCTTTCTCTATAATTTATATAGAACTTTATTTCTGTTCCATCATAAGTCATAGCTATATGATACCATTGCTTTTCCTTAAATTTGTAATTAATAACATATTTCTTCTCACTTACAACAAGTTGTAACATATTTGTTGAAACACTGGCATCACCAAAACGCAAAAGGAAACTTACTGGAACTCCACCTTCCTCACATCCCCACAGTGAAGATATGCCAGCCAATGTTCCATCAGAACGTTCACTCTCATCCTTAAACGAATCAATATAAATCAGACCTTCTATAGTACAAGCCTGTAAATTCTTGAAACTGTTTCCGTCAACCTCATAATACAAGTTATTCCTATTTATTCCTTTATCCACTCCATCAGCATCCAATTTATTATCACCAACCATTGGTCTGAAATCAGCTGCACCTTCTATTTCGCCAGAACCTCCTTTACGCTTCACATGTATGAATATTATTTTATTCGTTTCTGAAATATTAAATCCAGGAACCGTTTCCAGTTGTATTGGCAATAAATAATCTTTATTTATTTGAAGAGATAAGCTATTAGTTATACGTACTGTACAACTATTGACAGCATTCTTCCCGTCCTTTTCAAAAACTACCATATCATTAGCCAGTTTATATGCAGCTTCCGGCAAGAATTCAGCCTTATAACCAGTATTGCCTTTAAAAACAGAAAGTAATGTTTCATCTGTCAAAACTTTCAGATAAAAAACATTATCAGTATTCATCTTACCATTCCTCAATTTAGCCGATACAGTAATATCTTTAGTTTGTCCAATAGGCTGCACAGAAGAAAATATCACATCAACAGGGGTTGCTGTTATTTCTCCAGCTGAAGAAACATCAGTAGTCTCAGTAGTATTCACAAAAACCAGCTCTTTATCTGTTATTTTTTCTGGAGCAACAGTCTTATCTGGTCCAAACAAAGTTTTCCCAAATTCCTCCCTGCAACCACTTAGCAACAACAAAACAAGGAAACTTATTATTGATATCTTTTTCATAATACTTATTATTTAAGGTTTAGATATTGTATAGTCTCTCTCAATATAGTATATTTATTCTCATAATCATTTTCAATCCCTTTCATAGCCATCCCGCCTGTTCTTTCTCCACCCAAAGGTTTCCATAAACTCAATGATTTATATTTTTCTTCTGTCACTTCCACTGAGGACAATATATCTTCATAAGGAGTTTTCCACAAATCATTTTCTAGTGACAAATACAACAGGAAACGTTCTGATTCGGAATTTTCCATCGACATAAAGGTATTGAACACATCCTGTACTTCTGACAACCTATTACCACCATGCGTAGTACTGATAATATAATCAAACCATTTACAAGAATTATTTACATATCCAATATATCCTTCAAACACTATTGTCTTTTCTGCTTTATTCATCCTTTCACCAGCCTGTTCTATAAATGTTTTCACTATATCCCTAAAAAAGATATCAGCTGTAGAAGTCATTCTTATTGTCAATCCATCCAATCCAAACTCTGAAATAGTTTTCTCTGAAGCTTCAAGAATCATATTTCCAATGCTTAAATATTTATCTTTAACTTTCTGTTGTTCCTGCTTGACAGCATTCTCTATATCTTCCATTGTCACTTCCCTGCCTTCACTGGCAGCCTGTTCCTCGGCTATACTTTCGCCATTTTCTTCAGCTTCTTCAAAATCTGCAACATACTGTTCGTACTGTTTATCAAAGTCTACCATCATAAGAACTTTCATACCCTTTTCTTCCCTTACACATTTAAGGTCAGTTTTTTGTGCCTCAGTAAGTTCATTATATCCATTTTCCAGGATTACAATATCAAGACTGTCGGGCAAAGTACTCAGATAAGAATTCATATTTCCATCAGCCTTCCAATTCGAAAACCACACGGCAGAAATATAATGTTCTGTTGATTTATAATTCTTTATTTCCGTTAGGTTTTTCTCTGCTGCATCAACCTTCATCTGTAAAGGCTCTATTTCCGTACATCCAACAATGAGCAATCCCAAAACTGCTATCTTTATAATATTTTTCATACTTTCAATTTTAATATTAACCATATTTATTTTCTTGCCCACCAAACATTAGTATTTGGACTGTCATTACCTTCCAAATCCTCCTTTATAGCATTTTCAACATTAGTAGTGTTTACAGTATGTTCAATCTGAGGTAAAGGATATCTTCTGTATCCAAACGAATCGGCACCCGACTCATCTTTCTTAATGTTGCTGACTTCATGATTATAATCTATAGCCGGCAATAGATTAGGGAATCCAGTACGTCTCCATTCAGCCCAAGCTTCAGCACTGCCATATGGAAACATTGCTATATATTTCTGCATAATTATTTTAGCAAGATTTTCTTTATTGTCATCCGACCATTTCACGGTTATATCCGATGAAAACGCAGAGCTATTGAAGTTAGGATATTCACTGTCAGTAAAAGCCCCTCTTTTAGAGTCATTATTCAGATAATCACCTATAGCAACATCATGCATATTCATAGACAGTTCTATACCTTTCTCGTAAAATTCTTTTGCAGTTCCACCCATGCTCCAGTTTTTCAATGCCCCCTCTGACCTCAGAAAATATACTTCCGAAGCATTCATCCACACAACCGGATCGGAAACACTGACCTTAGGCCTGGAATAAATATTTGAAGACGAATTTATGAGCTCCTCCTTTGCCGGAAGCACTACTCCTGACCTTAATCCGAAATAAACATCATTGCCACTTCTATTTGTTTTTTCAAAATAAGCCTCTCTACGCGGGTCAGAAAACGCATTCATATATGAAACGATGTCAGCACCACATCTTGTATCTCCCCAGTTATTACTCATTTTGTAAAAAGGATTATCCGATGTGGGCTTCATTGCATTCTCTGTATTATTCTCAATTACCCCTGCACGTACAGCCTCTTCTGCCCATTTTTTCGTCTCGTCAGGAAGTTTATTTGAAACCCTTATAGCAAGCCTTAGTTTTAATGAATTGGCAAATTTCACCCACTTTGTCAAATCACCGTTATATACGTCATCATGAGTAAGCCATGCACTCTTTTCCACTGATGATAAAACAGCCTTTGCTAAAGTTTCACTTGACCATGTAAGTTCCTCAATCATTTTTCTATATATATATTCCTGAGTCTGATACGGCTTTTGTGCCTCAGTTCCTGAAAATTCATACGGTATAGGTCCATACATGTCTGTCAGTCTGTGCAGAACAGCTACCTTTAGCACCGTACCCCATGCATAAAAAGCATTCTCATGACTTGCATTAGTAGCCAGCGAAAGAGAATTATACTGCTTAATCACTTTAGGCAATGACTGTTCGTCAGTAAAAGGATATTCAATAAAGCCGACATTATAGTTATATCTTCCTATATCAGAATGCTTAGTCTGTCCCATATATCCGGAAAGAGCCTCGCATCCTAAACTCATTGAATACTGAAATAAATTTTCCTGCAACGGTATCACTATTCCGGAGAGGACTCCACAATCATTGGCCACTTGTTCTGCAATACCTCCTGAAGCTAAGACCTCATCCGATACACCATAAGGATCACTGTTATATTCTTTAAAATTATCTGTACAGCTAACCAAAGCCATACTTGTCAATATAGTAAATAAAAAGAATTTGTTCATAGTTTAAATTTTAGTCTGTTACACATATTAAAACTTAGCTTTTATACTAAATCCAAGGCTTCTCTGCGATGGTAACATGAAATAATCAAGTCCCTGGGCATAATTACCTGTAGATGATATTGACTCAGGATCAAAAGGAGCCTTGCAATATAACATCAGCAGATTCTTTCCCGTTAATGACACAGAGAGGTCAAGAACATTGCCTAACCATTTTCTTGGAATATTATATGATATATAAGCTTCGCGCAAACGAACATTCGAAGCACTATAAGTATAATACTGTGTCAGATAGTCTTTAGGTCTGCCTTGTAGCTGATAATACATCTGTGCCGGAACTACCACTCCTGAAGCTAAAGTGACACCGCCAGCATCACGCGCATCAGCAGTTACCTTTGAAACACCGGAATAATCCATTGCCGCCTGAGTTCCGGAAATTACAATACCTCCAAGTCTGGCTGAAATCATAAATCCAAAGTTAAGATTTCCATATCTGAAATCATTCCTCCATCCCATTGTAGCATCTGGTAACAAACTACCGAGTTTTAGATATTCCTGTCTTGGTTTCAAATCCTGAGAAATATCTATATTTCCATATGCGTCTCTCACAAAATCCGTTTTAGCATAAATATCTCCTAATGTTCCACCCGGACGTAATATAATCTGAGCATTCCCGAAATTGTCTTTCAGAAGTTCATCATTTTCAAATAAAGCCTCACTTGGGTTTTGCGGATTCTTTACATTCGCTACAAGTTCCTTAATCTCGTTTTTGTTATACCCATATGTAAAGTTAGTATCCCATGAGAATTTCTTTCCAAAGTTTACAGTTCCTCCCAGTGCTATTTCAACACCCTGATTCTGAACATTACCAGTCTGTACATATGTATAATTATATCCTGACGATGCAGACATGGCCGCCTTGATTGTCTGGTTCATCGTATTTGTCTTATAATATGTAATATCAAAGTTCAGTTTATTCTGTATCCATTTGGTTGTCAATCCGATTTCAAAAGAATTTGTACGTTCCGGCTTCAAATCCTTCAATGGATAATATCCCTCTTTT
>artificially_reared_1__coassemble_298_pt1 | contig 20112 bp, 18 predicted proteins | sample artificially_reared_1__metabat2_low_PE_002 | metagenome-assembled genome bin artificially_reared_1 | reverse complement strand
GAATACAAAGATAGCATTTAAGGATAAAATAAGTTTGTTTTTATGATATAAAAATATTCATTTTGTAATAAAGTATGAAGTCATACTATTGGTTTTCATCTTTTTTAAATGTATAATCGTCACGTATTTAGTATAATTTGTGATAAAAATTTTCATGTGTAGTTATAAAGACACTAACTTTGCACACGAAATAAATTCTTTTAATTTGTATGTTTAGATTTTGTTTTGTCTTATTGTTTATAACAACATTGGCGTCATGTGGAAAGAAATTTAAGATAGATGGTATGACTTCGGTATCGAGTCTTGATGGGAAAATGCTGTTTGTGAAAATTCTTTCAGGTGACCAACTTATCAATTTAGACTCTGCTGAGGTAATACATGGCTATTTTCAGATGGAAGGTAAGGTGGATTCTGTCGTGTTGGCTTCATTATATATGGATGATGAATGTATTATGCCACTTGTTCTTGAAGAAGGTAGCATTAAAATAGAAATAAACAACGTAGGTATTTCTATAAAAGGTACACCTCTGAATGATAGTTTCAACAGGTTTATTGAAGACAAGACGGCTATCGACGATAAGGCATACGAAGTGGAAAGAGAAGAAAGCCGTATGATTATGGACGGTATAGATATCAATACTGTGCAGACGGAGATAGACAAGCAGAGAACTGCGGTTGCACAACAGATGGATAATCTGGTCAAGGCTTTCATTCAGGAAAATTATGAGAATGTATTGGGGCCTGGGGTGTTCATTATGATAGGAAATTCGTTGCCATATCCTTTCCTTACACCAATGATGGAAGAAATCGTAAATGAAGCTCCGAAAACTTTTAAAGATAATTATCTTATAAAAAACTATATCGCATTAGCCCAGAAATATAAAGACGGAGTATTGAATTGATATCTCTGTATTCTAATATCAGGGCTGGTTTTGGAACTCAAAGGGAAAAGTTCCTAAATAATATTCTCATTTCCCTATTATCATATAGGAAAAATCCGTTTAGTAGGTAAGATTTTCATTCTATTTTTGCTCTTGTTAAAAAAGAAAGGAGAATAGATTATGAAAATCTTTATTTTTTTATTTACACTGTTTGTTTCTTTAGTGTCAAATAACTTGTATTCCCGACCTGCGGAAAAGAATAACTTAGTCGAGAGTGATACTGTTGAGATTAACGTGGATAGTATTATGTCTTTAATGGCTGAAAAAGCAGTAATTGATAAAGGTTTTACTCTCGAAGCCGATAAGGTAGAGTTTAAGTATGGTCAGACGGCTTTCGTCAATTCAAACACAAATTTTGTTTCTGTTAATGGAGATAATGCTGTCGTTCAGGTAGCTTTCAATGTTCCAGCCTTGGGCCCTAATGGTCTTGGAGGTATAACACTAGAGGGTATTATATCAAATTATAAGGTCAATAAGGACAAGAAGGGAAATATTGATATATCCATGAATGTTACCGGTACAGGTATCTCTGCCAGATTGACTATAAGCCTGTTTGCAGAAAGTAACAGAGCATCAGTTACGATTTTACCAAACTTTAATTCGAATAGAATAACATTGGTTGGAGTTATTGTTCCATCGCATATGAGCAAAGTTTTTAAAGGAAGTTCTATATGATAATTTTTAAAATTAATATTTAGTATGAAGAAGTTATTATTTTACATTTGTCTGCCTCTATTGGCAGTGGCATGTGAGAAAGATCCGGATATGTCTGAACTGGATGCCGATTTGGCTGTGTATACTGATTACGACAGCAGTGTGGATTTTGCTACGTACAAAACTTATTTCTTGCCCGACAGTATTCTTGAGACAGGTGGATATAAGGCTACTTATTGGAAGGATGAGAATGCCATGAAAATAATCAAGGCTGTAGAAACTCAGATGAATGAGCGTGGTTATACCCGTCTTACTGATCCTGAAGATAAAGATAATGCTGATGTAGGTATTCAGCTCTCGTATGTTAATGAATCGTATCAGGTAGTTACCGGAGGATATTTTGGAGGATGGTGGGACTACGGATATTGGGGACCATGGTGGGGAGGATGGTATTATCCTTATCCTGTAACATATACTTACGATACAAATACATTGGTTATGGAAATGGTAGACCTGACTGGAGATTCTGAGAGTAATAGCATTCCTGTAGTGTGGTATGCAAATGCTTCAGGTGCACAATATAGTGGAATGTATAATTTACAGTTACTTGTAAATGCTGTAGGACAGGCTTTTAAACAGTCGGAATATATTAAATGTAAATAATAATCAGGAGGAAAGATAATGAAAACTATAAATATGACTATCAGAAGGATGCTGGTTCTTTGCTGTTTGGTTTGCGGAGTTCTGGTAACAGCAAAAGCCCAGTGGAATGTACGTAATCTGAATTTGGTGATAGACTGGCAGGTAAATGCTCCGTTTTCGACAGATTATGCCGATAAAATAAGCGGATGGGGTATGAATTATGAATTGAAATACGATGTTACACCAAAGTGGGATTTAGGTGTGTTTGCTTCATTTCATACCAACCATCAATATGTGGGAAGACAGACTTTGCCTATATCTTCTACCGAGAGTCTGACTACAGATCAGCAACGTTCTGCTTTTCAGGTTCCATTTGGAGTAGTGGCAAACTATAAACTCTATAATGGGAAGCATCTGGAACCTTATGTCGGAATAAAGGTTGGAACTATGTTTGCAAGGAATACTACTTATTATGGTATTAACGGTTTGTATGACAAGGCTTGGGGGGCATACCTTTCGCCCGAAATAGGATTTAACATATACCCTTGCAAATCGAAGAACTGGGGATTCCATGTGGCTGGTTATTACAGTTATGGAACAAACAAGACTTACACTCTGACTAGCGAGATAAACGGACAGAATAATGCCGGATTTCGCTTAGGTGTTATATTCTGATGGATTATAAATAAATTAAAAACAGGGTATCCGAATGCTTTTGTCATTCAGGTACCCTGTTCTGTATTTTGCTTTATGTATCAGATGTGCTTTTTTATGAGGCAAGACTTGCCGAACGTACTCTGCTTAAAGTTTCCGGTGTCATCTGCAATAGCGATGCAATGTAGATTAGTGGAGCTCTTTTCAGAATTTCAGGATGTTGCTGCATTAATTTGTTGTATCTCTCGTTGGCAGGTTCAAATCTTAATGTGTCTGCTTTCTGTTGGGAAGTTATTAGTGACTTTTCAAAAATTCTTCTGTAAAGTGTTCCTATTTCGCTGTTAATCGAAGCCAGACGTACTATTTCATTCTTATTTATTTTCCATACTATCGTAGGTTCCAGTGTCTCAATCATCAATTTCGTAGGTTCTTCGTTGAAATAGCTTTCCAGGCATACTATTATAGCATCTTCGTAACCTATATGTTCTGTCAGGTCTTTATCATATTTAAAATAGAACTGGCGTGTCATACCTTTGTCTATGAAGTATAGAGAATCGCAAATCTGCCCTTCGTCAAGAATCCTTTCTCCTTTTTTATATTTTTCCGGAACAATTATTTCGGCAAAAGTCTTTAGTACTTCTTTAGACAAAGTACAATTTAAAGATGCTGCAATTCGTTTTGCTATATCTATATTTGAGTTCATATTCATGGAATGTTAGTGGATTTATTTAACTTTAATTTTGTCGAAACCTTCGCCGAATACGCCGATAACGGCACTTTGTGATACAAAGGCATTTGGGTCGATATCTTTTATCAGACGGAAAATGGTGTTTGACTCACGTTTTTTTGCCAGTACGAACATCATTTTTACATTGTTGTTGGTATAACATCCTACACCGTCTATAAAAGTAACACCGCGATGCAGGTCTTTGTTTATTCTTTTCCCGATTTCTTCGTATTTCTGCGAGATTATAAAAAATTGTACAGACTGGCGGGCACTGTTTACTACCTGATCAAGTACAAAACTGGAGATGAACAGAACTACATATCCGTATACTACCTTTTCCCAGTCGTGCAACACCAGATAGCTGGAAGAAATGATTATGACGTCGCATATCAGTATAACCCTTCCTAATGTTATGTCGCGATATTTATTTATGATGGCTGCAATTATATCAGTACCTCCTGTACTTCCATTGGCTGAAAATGCTACACCTATACCTCCTCCACAGAAGGAAGCTCCAAGGACACATGCCATGAATGGCTGGTCGTTTATCAGAGAACCCTTTACAAAATGTTGGAATACAGGAGTTGCAAAAGTGAGGACTCCTACAGCAAAGATAGTCTTAAGGCAGAATTTTAGTCCAAGTATCTTTAGAGCTAGAAGAAGGAGTGCGAAATTTATTAGCAGATAAGTGTATTGCACGGGGAAACCGGTTGCCCAGTATACAACTGAAGCTATTCCAGGTACTGCACCGGAAGGCAGATTGTTGGGTAATAAAAATACAGTCCAACCGACAGCATACATTATCATCCCAAGCGCAATTAAAAGATAGTCTTTCGTTTCTCTCAGCAATTGCTGTCTATTAGTAATTGGTAATACAGAACTCATTTTGACGATTCTTTATTATAAGTCCAACATATATTTACTTTTTAATTAAGTTGATGCAAAGGTATAAAAAAAATAATGATTGATATAAATCAAGTGTAAAAAAATAGAGGACAACGAAATGATAAAAAACTACAATAAAGGTGTAGTTTGATATACAAAAGCATAAATTTATATTTCATGAATGACGTTTTTTTCGTATTTTTGCACCAAAATAGACTAAAAGAGATAACATATGGCATTGGTCAACGAACATTTGTTAAAGCTTCCCGACAATTATTTGTTTACTGACTTAGCGAAAAAGGTAAATACATTCAAGGTTACCCACCCTAAGGCCGATATAATAAACCTAGGTATTGGCGATGTTACTCGTCCCATACCACAAGCATGCCTTGATGCCATGCATAAAGCTTTGGAAGACCAGGCTAAAGCCGAAACATTTCATGGGTACGGACCGGAACAGGGTTACAGCTTTCTTATAGATGCCATTATCAAGCATGATTATGCATCCAGGGGAATATCTTTGGAACACAGCGAGATTTTTATTAATGATGGTGCCAAGACAGACTCCGGCAACTTTGGAGATATTCTCAGGCATGACAATAGCATTGGAGTGACCGACCCTATCTATCCTGCATATATAGATTCCAACGTCTCGTGCGGACGTGCAGGAATATTGGAAGATGCCTACAGATGGAGCAATGTCATTTATATGCCATGCAGTCCGGAAAACAATTTTATCCCGCCAATACCGGAACAGAGAGTCGATATAGTATATCTGTGTTTCCCGAATAATCCCACCGGAACAGTCCTAAGTAAGTCTGAACTGAAAAAATGGGTTAATTATGCCATCGAAAACGATACTCTTATTTTGTTCGATGCTGCTTATGAGGCATACATCAGGCAGCCTGACATACCACATTCCATTTACGAAATAAAAGGTGCGAAAAAAGTTGCCATAGAATTCAGAAGCTATTCGAAGACAGCTGGTTTTACAGGTATCAGATGCGGGTATACCGTAGTGCCAAAGGAAGTTACAGCTTCCACATTGATGGGAGAGAGGATTTCGCTGAACAAACTTTGGCTGAAAAGGCAGACTACAAAGTTCAACGGGGCTTCGTACATAGCACAGCGAGGAGCTGAAGCAATATATACTCCCAAAGGTAGAGAGGAAGTAAAGGCCATGATAGATTATTATATGGAAAATGCCAGAATAATGAAGAAAGGTCTTACCAGTATTGGCTTGAGGGCCTATGGCGGCGAGAATGCACCATATCTTTGGGTCAAGGCTCCTAAGGGAATGACATCTTGGGGCTTCTTTGACAAGCTTCTGTATGAGGCACAGGTTGTAAGTACCCCGGGAATAGGTTTCGGACCGAGCGGTGAAGGGTATGTACGCCTTACGGCATTTGGTGATAGAGACAGATGCAAAGAAGGAATACAGAGAATATGCAATAATATATAATTAGGAAGCAAGAATATAAACAATCAATAAATATACAAACTTAGGTATTATGTCACAATTAAGATTTAAAGTAGTAGAAGAGGCTTTTCACAAGAAACCTGTTAATGTGCCATCGCCATCGCAGCGTCCTGGTGAATATTTTGCCAAATACGTGTTCAATAGAGAGAAGATGTTCAAGTATCTTCCAAGCAAGGTTTATTCAAAGCTTATTGACGTAATAGACAATGGTGCTGCACTGGACCGCAGTATAGCAAATGAAGTGGCTGCCGGAATGAAGAAATGGGCGGTAGAGCTCGGAGCTACACACTATACTCACTGGTTCCAACCGCTTACTGAAGGTACTGCAGAAAAGCATGATGCTTTTGTGGAACACGACGGCAAAGGCGGAATGATTGAAGAATTCTCTGGAAAACTTCTTGTACAGCAGGAATCGGACGGCTCGTCATTCCCTAACGGAGGTATCCGTAATACATTCGAGGCTCGTGGATACAGTGCTTGGGACCCTTCATCACCAGTGTTCGTTGTTGACGATACTCTGTGTATTCCTACAATCTTTATAGCATACACAGGCGAGTCGCTCGACTATAAGGCTCCACTTTTGCGCTCCATACATGCAGTGACAAAATCTGCACTTGACGTAATACATTATTTCGATTCTTCTGTAAAGAAAATATATTCGTATTTGGGATGGGAACAGGAATACTTCCTTGTAGACGAAGGTTTGTATGCCGCACGTCCGGACCTGTTGCTCACAGGACGCACTTTGATGGGACATGAGGCATCAAAGAACCAGCAGCTTGAAGACCATTATTTCGGTGCTATTCCTACTCGTGTGGCTGCATTCATGAAGGATTTGGAAATCCAGTCACTTGAATTGGGTATCCCTGTCAAGACACGTCACAACGAAGTTGCTCCAAACCAGTTTGAGCTTGCTCCTATATTCGAGGAATGTAATCTGGCTGTCGACCACAACATGCTTGTCATGTCGCTCATGCGCAAGATAGCACGCAACCACGGATTCAGAGTGTTGCTTCACGAAAAACCTTTCAAGGGTGTAAACGGTTCTGGAAAGCATAACAACTGGTCGCTTGGTACTGATACAGGCGTACTGCTGATGGCTCCTGGAAAGACTTCTGAGGAAAATCTCCGTTTCATCACTTTCGTGGTAAATACTTTGATGGCAGTTTATCATCATAACGGATTGCTCAAGGCTTCTATCATGAGTGCCACAAACTCTCACCGTCTTGGAGCTCACGAGGCACCTCCTGCAATCATCTCTTCATTCCTAGGCTCTCAGTTGAGCAAGGTGCTCGACCATATTGAAGAAAGCAAGGCAGACGAGTTCATGTCATTGAGCGATAAGTTGGGTCTGAAACTTGACATTCCTCAGATACCTGAACTTCTTATCGATAATACTGACCGTAACCGTACTTCGCCATTCGCATTTACCGGTAACAGATTTGAATTCCGTGCTCCGGGTTCGGAATCTAACTGTGCAAGTGCAATGATAGCATTGAATACAGCCGTTGCCGAACAGCTGATGATATTCAAGAAAGAAGTCGACGAACTTATCGAGAAGGGTGAACCTAAGATGTCGGCCATACTTCAGATTATCCGCAAATATATCAAGATATGCAAGCCTATCCGCTTCGACGGAAACGGATACAGCGACGAATGGAAAGAAGAAGCAAAACGTCGCGGTCTGGACTGCGAAACAAGCTGCCCATTGATTTTCGACAACTACATGAAACCTGAAACAATCAAGATGTTCGAGTCTACAGGTGTCATGAACCGTAAAGAGCTTGAGGCACGTAACGAGGTGAAATGGGAAATGTATGTAAAGAAAATCCAGATTGAAGCTCGTGTTCTAGGCGACCTTGTTATGAACCATATCGTTCCTGTTGCTACTGAGTACCAGACTAAACTTGTTGACAATGTATACAAGATGAAGTCAATATTCCCGGATGATGAGGCTAACAAACTTTCGGCCGAGAATATAGCGATTATAAAGGAAATAGCAGAGCATACTGCATATATCAAGGAAAATGTAGATGCTATGGTTGAAGCCAGAAAAGTGGCAAACAGAATAGAGTCAATCCGCGAAAGGGCTATTGCATATCATGACAATATTGCTCCTATGCTGGAACTTATCCGCTACCATATCGACAAACTTGAACTTATTGTCGACGACCGTATGTGGACACTTCCTAAATATCGCGAACTTCTGTTCATCAGATAATAATTTACATATTATATAAATGCTACAGTTATGAAGCGTATCATCAATTACATCTGGCCTGTATTGCTATGTTTCGGCATAGGTTATGCAGCAAGCGGACTGCAGGCTGAGTCTATGGTTGAGTGGTATCCTTACCTTAACAAGTCGGGGCTCACACCACCTAACATAGCCTTTCCTATAGCATGGTCCATAATATACCTCCTGATGGGACTTTCATTGGGACGAGTGCTGAACAAGGAATTTAAGAAAGGTGTCTTTATCTGGACTGTACAGCTGGTATTTAACTTCCTCTGGAGTATCTTGTTCTTCACCATGCGTATGCCGGTTTGGGGATTAGTTGATATATTGCTTCTTGATGCTTCGGTAATATGGTTTATGATGGCTGTAAGCAAGAAAGACAAACCTGCTCTGTATATGTTTATACCTTATATATTGTGGCTGGTTGTAGCTACTTATCTGAATGGATATATAGTAATCAATAATTGATATTTTTCCTGAAATATAGAAATCCCGGAACAGATACCGACTGTTTCGGGATTTTTTTGGGTGCTGACAGTAGTCGGTAGCACTACTGACAGTAGTGGGTAGCATTGCTGACAATAGTCAGCAGCATTGCCTACTGTAGTCGGCACCAGAATTTTTTGTGGCATTTTGATGAATCTTAAAACAATAACCCCCTCACGCATGAATCTGTTTCTGCATAATCCATACATGAGGGGGTATCTTCTATATACTGTCGTGTTTACTTTACAGTTTACCTTTTTCGTCCAGATAAGAGTCTTTGAATCCTAGGAAATATAATACTCCGTCCAGTCCTATGGTGTTGATGGACTGTTCTGCATTTTCCACCACTTTAGGTTTGGCATGGAAGGCTATTCCCAGTCCGGCTGTCGAAAGCATAGGCAGGTCGTTCGCACCGTCGCCCACGGCTATAGTCTGTGCAATGTCTACCTTTTCCACTTGGGCTAGCAGTTTCAGAAGTTCTGCTTTACGCTTACCGTCCACTATCTCACCAAGATATCTGCCTGTGAGTTTTCCGTTTTCTATTTCAAGCTCATTGGCATAAACATAGTCTATTCCGAATTTGCGTTTCAGATATTCGCCGAAGTAGGTGAAGCCTCCCGAAAGTATAGCTATTTTATATCCGTAGTGTTTCAGTACGAACATCAGTCTTTCCACCCCCTCGGTTATAGGTAGGTTTTCGGCTATATCCTTCATTACACTTTCGTCCAATCCTTTCAGAAGTGCAACCCTTTCAGTAAAACTTTCCTTGAAGTCTATTTCTCCACGCATAGCGCGTTCGGTAATAGCCCTGACTTGTTCGCCCACTCCTGCACGTTCGGCCAGTTCGTCTATACACTCGGTTTGTATCAGTGTAGAGTCCATGTCGAAACATATCAGTCTTCGCATGCGGCGATACATATTGTCAAGCTGCAGAGAGAAGTCCATTCCCATTTCGCTGCTCAATTTCATAAGGCTGCGTTGCATTTCAACCCTGTTGTTCAGTGTTCCTCTAACGGAGAATTCTATACATGCCCTTACACTGGCTTTTTCTTCATCCAGCGGAACTCGCCCGGTGAGTCGTTTTATTGAGTCTATGTTCAGCCCCTGGTCGGCTATAATCTTTGTGGCAGCAGCTATCTGTTTTGCAGTGAGCCTTCTTCCGAGTATTGTAATGATATATCTGTTTTTTCCCTGCATCAAGACCCAGTTTTCGTATTCTTCTACCGATACCGGATAAAAGCGTATGTTCACTCCAAGTTCCGAAGCCTTGAAAAGCAGTTCTTTCATTATGTTTCCCGATTCCGTTTCCTTGCTTTTGAATAAAATACCGAGTGATAGGGTTTGGTGTATGTCTGCCTGTCCGATGTCCAGAATAGTTACATCGTATCTGGACAGTATTTCTGTGATAGATGCAGTCAGTCCCGGGCGGTCTATACCGGTTATTCTTATAAGTGTAAGTTCTGTATTCATTATTATAGTTGTTTCATAATTTATAATGCTATTCTTCTAAGCCTTATGCGCAGGTTTGAGAGTTCCGTATCGGAGTGTGGTGAAGGCATATCTGACTGACGGACTGTAAGTTTGTGGTTTTTACCTGTATTTGTTTCCTGTAGTGTAAGTTCTTGCTTGTAAATAGTTCTGTCTTCCGACGGACGCAGTATATAGCTTATGTTTTTTTCGAATCTGTTGTATACCTTCATTACAATCTGGTTACTGCCTTTTTGTAGTGGTATAAGAACCTTTTCAGTTCTGAACTCGCACCTGAATGGATTAAGGTGTTTCATTATAGATTTTCCGTTTACGAATATTTCAATACCGTTTCCTGCACCTGCATCCACCATTATGTTTTGTTTTCTTGGCGATTCTATGCATTGTATTATATAGTATGTATCATTTGCTTTGGCTGCAAATGTTTGTTTCCCTATTTTTGTTTCTTTCCAGACAGAGTTTTTTACAGGCGGATTTTCCATGTCAGTATCTATTGTTTGTGATGAATGGAACATATTGTTGTCAGGTCCGCAAATGTATTGCTTTCCCCACTTGGTTCCGTTTGCTGATGATAAGGTTGATGGCTTGCCGCTGTTTAGAGTCACATTGTATTTTTTTCCGTCCAGTTCTATTTCCAATGTTTTGCCTTTTTCCTGTTCTGTGTATATTATCTCAAGCTGTTTCAGCATAATCTGCTCAAAATACCATGAGTACTTGACTGTACTCCTATATGTACTGCTGAAGTCGAATCCTGTGATACTGTACAGTGGTATGGCATTGTTTTGTTTCAGAGTGATAGCTCTTATAGCTTCCGGTTGACGGTCGCCTACATTCTGTTTAAATTTCAATGTTAGCACGTTTATTGTTTTTCCTTTATAGGCCGATGCAGGTATTGCAATGTCTATAAGCCCGTTTTTCTGTATGCATGTAGCCAGCTTTCCGTCTGCTTTCTCCAGTTCATATTCAGGCATATACAGTTTTATTCTTCCGTCTTTTGGATATTTCCCTGACAGAATGAAATACAGGGTGTTGCCGTTTCTTGTAACTGTTCCCCAGTCGAAATTCTCTTTAAACGGACTGCGTTGGGTTTTATATATGGCATTACCGTTTTTATTCATCCAAAGTCCTATGTAGTATAGAATATCTTTGTCGTATGGATTTATTCCGCTGTTATTATCTAAATGCAGATTGAATGTAAAACCTCCTCCGTAGGATACGGCGTCTGTCATTTTCTGTATCACTTTTTTTGCATCAGATTGAGCATTGTCTATTTCTATAGAAGCTGTTGGGAATGACAGGGAAGAGTCGTATCGCCAGTTGCATTCTAAGAAACCTTTCTGAAAGTGATATTTCAGTATGGTACAGAAATCATACTGACCGTTTCCAGCATTGCTGCTGACCATGCAGTCAGGCTGAAGGCTGTGTACCAGCGTGTAGAGTTCCTGACTTTCTGCCGGACTTCTTACTTCCATGTCGAAATCTATTTCTGATATCTTTCCATATCCGGTAAGTAATTCCGTTATCTGTTTTCTGATGTTCTCGTTCAGTCCTTTCGAAATATTATTATCATGTTTGTCAGAAATGGAAAGATAGAGTCCTAACTGTATATTCATTTTGCTGCATGCTTCGCTAAGCTCTTTTATTATATCCCTGTCATGGAGAGGGTTACCGTCTGTAGCCGTATTGAAAAAATAGATATTGCCTATTTTTGCAGGAACTATAACAGTACGCATGCCTGATTCTACAGCAAGTTTGACTATAGAGTCTGCATTGAATTTCTCGTAATTGAAATTGACAGATTTGCCTTTGGAATTTTGGGGTATTTGGAAAAGAATTTTCATGGCAAGTTTGTTATCTTGCCAGGTTCTCAATGCATTCTCTGACATCTGTGCGTAAACACAGTTTATGTATATTAACAACAAGGAAAATATAGATAAAGCACGTATCTTCATAATATATAATGATATAATGATTAGCAAAGATAATTACTTCTTTTGTGATATGCTAACTTTTCATTAATTTTGCGGCTCGTATTTATAAGTATCATTAAAAAACTAAAAAAGACAATGAAAAAACTGTTTCTATCAATCATCATTTGTATGATAACAGCGATTGTTGGTGCACAGAATGTTCAGTTGCATTATGACTTCGGTAGCTCAATCTATGATTCTCAGAGTGCCAGGGCCAAAGTTACTACTACAGTTGAAATGTTCAAGCCTGACAGATGGGGTAGTACATTCTTCTTCGTGGATATGGACTATACGGACAAGGGTGTATCTGGTGCATATTGGGAAATTGCACGTGAATTGAATTTCTGGGGCGGACCTTTTTCAGCACATGTGGAATATAACGGTGGTGCAGGAGGTATAAATAATGCTTACCTTTTGGGTGCAACCTATTCATGGAACAATGCTGATTTCTCAAAAGGTTTCACATTTACTCCTACTTATAAGTATATTCAGAAGAATGAAAAGCCTAATAATTTCCAGCTTACCATAACCTGGTATTTGCATTTCTGCAAAGGGAAATACTCTTTCACAGGATTTGCAGATTTCTGGAAAGAAAAACATCAGGATTTCGAAAAGAACGAGATGCATAACTATACTTTCATAACAGAACCACAGTTCTGGGTGAATTTGAACAAGTTTGATAAGGTAGCAGACGATTTCAATTTGAGTGTAGGTACTGAGTGGGAAATATCTTCAAACTTCGGTATTATGAACGGTTGGAAGTGGATGCCTACTTTGGCAATGAAATGGTCATTCTAAAAAAATAAATCGTCATGTTAGAAAAACTTTTCGGATTCGACAGGAATGTTACCCGTGTGCGTACTGAAATTCTGGCGGGTATCACTACATTCCTTACTATGGCATATATACTTGCCGTAAACCCAAATATCCTTAGTGCTACTGGTATGGACAAGGGGGCCTTGTTCACAACAACAGTTATTGCCTCTGCTTTTGCCACACTTCTGATGGCATTCTATGCAAAGTTGCCTTTCGGACTTGCTCCGGGTATGGGACTTAACGCATTTTTTGCCTATACCGTATGTCTCACTATGGGATATACATGGCAGTTTGCCCTTACTGCGGTATTGATAGAAGGTATCATCTTTATATTGTTGACAGTTACAAACCTGCGTGAAAAAATAGTGGATGCAATACCTGTTACGTTGAAAAACGCCATCGGTGCCGGTATCGGTCTGTTCATCTCCTTTATTGGATTGCAGAATGCCGGAATCATCGTAAATAACGATGCTACACTTATCAGTATGGGAGATATCACTTCGGGTACAGCATTGCTTGGTATGATAGGCCTTGTTATTACTTCTATTCTTTTGGTTAAAGGAGTAAGAGGTGCATTGCTTTTCGGTATCCTCGTTACAACTCTGATTGGTATTCCTATGGGTATCACTAAGTTCGATGGTATCATCAGTACTCCTCCTTCAATAGAACCTATTTTCTGGCAGTTTGAATGGCATAATATATTCACAAAAGAAATGATAGTAGTGGTATTTACATTCCTGTTTGTGGATATGTTCGACACTATCGGAACATTGGTAGGTGTTACTACTAAAGCCGGAATGATGGACAAAAACGGTAAGATTCCTCACTTGAAACAGGCATTTATGGTAGATGCTATCGGTACTACAGCCGGTGCAATGCTTGGAACAAGTACCATCACCACATTCGTGGAAAGTGCTTCTGGAGTAGGCGAGGGTGGTAGAAGTGGTCTTACAGCATTTGTAACAGCAGTTTGCTTCCTTCTTTCACTGTTCCTTGCTCCATTCTTCCTTTCTGTACCAGGAGCAGCTACAGCACCGGTGCTGATTCTTGTAGGTCTGATGATGATGTCTTCAGTGCTTAAAGTCAATTTTGGGGACTACTCTGAAGCTATCCCTGCATTTATCTGTATCATCTTCATGCCTTTGGCATACAGCATTTCAGATGGTATCGTACTCGGTATGATAAGCTATGTTCTTATCAATTTGCTTACAGGTAAGTATAAGAAACTAACAATAGGTATGTATATACTGGCTGCAATATTCGTATTGAAGTTCTTTGTTTGATAAATAATCTAAGACAGATTTTATATTAATGCCCGGCGAAATTAACACTGTTCGTCGGGCATTTTTTATTTTGGCAGCTCTATCTGTATCGTATTTTGGGCGAGATGTTCATCAATCCATATTGGTATTTAAATGGAGCGGATGTTGTGACCTCATTCTAAGGTTGAGTCTTTCTTGTTTCTATTGCCTGTTTAACTAATATTCACTATTGGGGAATAGTGGTTTTTGTAGCAATTTTAGTTATATAGGTAAACAAATCAAAAGAGAATAATTATATGATACAGAAAAGAAAGATGGAAACACAGAAAAATGGAAACACCGTGAAATTGGTATTGCCTTTCCCTCATGTCTTGTGGATGCTTGGGATGAATCAAGATACCACCATAGAAAAATCAGTACATGAACCGCAGGTAGAATCAGGAAATATACACAGAGAAAATACTGATTATGAAGAAGAGAAATGATGCGGATATGCTGGCTGTTATGGTCCAGGCATCTAACAGTTATGCCATGCGTCCGGCACTTGTTATTGACGACCGTACTTACACCTATCAGGAATTGTTCGGACTGGCAGGGAGTATTTGTGAAACGCTGAGAAATCTCAATGAAGACATTATCGGCATCACTGCTGAGAACAGTATGGAAACCTACGCATCCATTCTGGCAGTGCTGCTTTCCGGAAAGACATACGTCATGTTGCATCCGGATTATCCTGCAGAACGCAACTGCCGGATAGCCAGACAATCCGGTATTGGACTGTTGCTTTATAGTGGAGAGAATGGCAATATACTTCCCACTGACATCAGTGCCAGACGTGTGTCTCTCTCCTCATATTGCCCTGCTTCGTATTCCGGCATTGTGGCGCCTGACGTTGACCCAGACGTACCTGCTTATATCATCTTCACGTCAGGAAGTACGGGCGAGCCTAAAGGTGTTCCTGTATCCCGAAAGAACTTGAATGCTTTCTACCGCGCTTATAGTGCTTTAGGATGGGAACTGGACGAAAATGACCGTATGCTTCAGATGTTCGAACTTACATTCGATGTCTCAGTCGTGTCGTTTCTTTATCCACTGACTCTCGGAGCGTGTGTCTATGCCGTTCCTCAGAAAGGAATGAAATACCTTAATGTATTGGATATTATGGAACGTTATCGTCTTACGTTTGCAGCTGTTGCCCCTTCCGTGCTTCGGTTGTCGCGACCTTATTTCGGAGAAATCTGTTTTCCGGACTTGCGCTATCTCATAGTCACTGCCGAAGCCACTGACGTGAATCTGATTGATGAGTTTCGCCCGTGCATACCCAATGCTAAAGTAATCAATCTTTACGGACCTACCGAAGCTACCATATACTGCACTTCGTATGTCATTCCGGCTGAAGGAGCCAAACACCATAACGGCATGGCTGCAATAGGGAAACCTTTCCAGGGTATGGACTATATGATTGCATCCTCTTCGGGCAAACAACTTCCTGCCGGAGAGACCGGTGAATTGTGGATTGCCGGACCGCAGCTAATGAGCGGATACTGGTTCGCCCCCGAAAAAACTGCGGAATGTTTTGTTACAGATTCTTCCGGGAAACTCTATTACCGTACCGGCGATCTATGTCTGGCAGATAGCGACGGGGATATTGTTTATTGTGGTCGCAAAGACACCCAGGTAAAGATACAAGGCTTCAGAATAGAATTGGGCGAGATAGAATATCACGTCAAGGCGTTTTACGGGCATACTTGCAACGCTTTGGTTTTGCCGGTTTATACTTCTGACGGAAATTGTGAACTGCACCTTGTTATAGAAAAGGATACTGAAGACACGGAAAATCTTGAACGGTATATGCAGAGTCATTTGCCGTCTTATATGTTGCCACGTCGCATTCACTTCATTCATTGCTTTCCGCAAAACAACAGTAACAAAACTGACCGGAATCAACTATTAAAGTACATCACTCAATAAATAAAAAAACAATCAAGTATATGGAAACAACAGAATTATTGGAAATCTTGAACGGAATATTCAGAAAAGTATTAAAAAGAGACGACATCGCATTGACCGAAGACACTACTGCACACGATGTGGACGGATGGGATTCACTGACCAATATGGTACTGATCAGCGAGATAGAGAATAAGTTCGGAGTGCGTTTCACGTTCCGCGAGATAGTGAAATTGAAAAATGTGGGTGATCTTTGCCATGCCATCATGAATAAGACCAAATAGGATAGGAGGAAAAAGTAATGTCATTCATTTCCCTTGAATTTGTCCTGCTGTTCCTGCTCTGTTTCATATTATACCATTTGGTCAGTGATAAAGGACGGAAGTATGTTTTGCTTGCGGCAAGTGGAGTTTTCATCGGATACTTCAATCCCGTATTCCTCGTTACGGCACTGGCTGTAAGTATTTTTACATACGGAGCGGCGATACTTGTTGAGCAATCGCGTGATAAAAAAAGAGATTTTCGTCTTATTTACTGGGGCAGTATATCCTGTCTTGTACTCTGCTGGATTGGTTTCCGTTATGCCAACCGGTTAACCGGGAACACAGGTTTTATTTTCCCATTGGGAATGTCGTTCTATATATTCCAGGCCATAGGCTATCTGACGGAAGTCTATTGGGAGGAGGAAAAGGCAGAACGTAGTCCGATTGATTTCCTGCTTTATATGCTTCTGTTCATGAAGTTCCTGTCAGGTCCGATTGAACGGTCTGCCGATTTGCTTCCTCAAGTCCGAAAACTCTCTCCTGCATCATATACCATGATGACTTACGGTTTGCGACTTATTTTGGTGGGCCTGGTGAAGAAACTTGTACTTGCAGACCATATAGCGCCATATATAGACGGTGTCTTCAATTCGATGTACACCGCATCAGGCGTACAACTGTTTATGGCCTGCCTTCTTTATCCCATCGAACTTTATGCAGATTTCTCAGGCTACACGGATATGGCGATTGGAACAGGAATGCTGTTTGGATTGAAACTCTCACCCAACTTCGCGCATCCCTTTGCAGCCCAAACTACGGCTGAGTTCTGGCGTCGTTGGCATATCTCCCTTTCCTCATGGGTACGGGATTACATTTTTTTCCCACTCTCATCGTTTACACGCCGTTGGGGACAATGGGGTGTGGCGGCAAGCCTAATGGTGACTTTTATAGCTTTGGGTATATGGCACGGAGCGGGATGGACATTTGCCGTCTATGGTTTTATACAGGGGCTAGTGATTGTGTGGGAACTGAGGACTGAAAAAATACGGAACAAGGTAAGGAAACATATCGGGAAACGGCTGTTCGTCACGATATCGGTAATCCGTACATACCTTATTTTTGCCGTATCGCTGGTGTTTTTCAAGGCACAGTCCGTTTCAGACGCATTCTATTTCCTGCGGAATATCTCTTTTCAGAGGCATGCGAGCTGGAAAGAAATCAATATCGGTATGTCCGACCACATCTGTATCGTGGCAGGTTCTGCATTGTTACTGATACTGCTTTATGACTATTTTATGTCCAAAGGCGACTTGCATCTTCGTTTTGAAAAACAGCCTGCCTTAGTTCGCTGGACAGTGTATTATTTAATTGTGTTTGCCGTGTTTGCCTATGGTAAGTTCGGCACTGAAAACTTCATATATTTGCAATTCTGATGGAAAAAATACCTGAAATTATCACTGGTGCAAATACCCGTAAACGATCAGCTTTCTCACGTATTGTCCGAAAGTTGATGTTGTTCGCCATACCATTTTGGGCTTTGATTGCCCTGTACGTTTACGATGATCCTTTCATGGTACTTCGCAAATACGACCTGTATGATTCTGACGTCATGCTGAACGAACATCATGTAGGTTGGCGAATATACAAAAACCATAATGACAGCGTTCATTTCAATTCTTTTATCTTAGGAAATTCATGTACTATGGCATTCCGATGTGGAGAATGGGAAAAATATCTTGCTTCCGGCGATCGTGCTATTCGTCTTTTCGGCAATTCGGAAAGTATGAAGGCAATAAGTCTCAAGCTTTATGCCCTTGATAATGAAGGAGCTGAAATAAAGAATGTGCTGATGATTCTTGACCGGACCTCGCTTTCACGTTTTAGCCTTTCTAACAGTTACGGCAATATACTTCCGGCTGCTGTATCAGGAGATAGTCCGTTTGCTGTGCAGATGGTATTCATGCAGGCATTCGCAATGCCGTATTTTTTATTTCCATATCTGAAATATAGAATTACAGGAAGTGTGGAACCGGGAATGAAGCGAATGAACCCTTATGGAAGGATACGCGATTCGAGGAACAATGATTCGTTTAATCCACGTGATAAGATGATTGAGCAGGAAGGTGAGGCGTACTGGGAAAACCGGAAAAAGGAATTTCCTGAACGTGATGGCACTGCAGTTATAGAAGAGCCTGCCATATTTCATCAGCAGCGTGTTGTGTTGGATGATATTGTGGAAATCCTGCGTCGTCATAACACCTCAGTACGTGTAATAATCAGTCCGGATTATAACCAGAAGAAACTACACCCGGATGACAGGGAAATCCTGCAAAGCATTTTCGGAAAAGAAAATGTATATGATTTCAGTGGTATTAACGAATTTACAGAAGATTACCATAACTATTATGAATCAGGACACTATCGTCCCTTGTTAGGCAATAGACTGCTGGAACGAATTTATAAACATCAATGATATCAGTTAACCCAATTTATATTGTTATGAGGGTGTGTCTTTTATGTGTTCACTGTATGTTCATTAAACTGAATTTAGGATTTGCAAAATAAAACTGTTATCTTTGTGTCTAAGATTAAAAACAGTCGGTCATGAGCAAACTTTATCCTATAGGTATACAGAATTTTGAAGACTTACGTAAGAAAGATTATATTTATGTTGACAAAACAGCATTGATATATCAGTTGGTGGCTACAGGTAAATATTATTTCCTCAGCCGTCCCCGCCGTTTCGGCAAGAGTCTGCTTATATCTACTCTCGAAGCGTATTTCTCAGGCAAGCGTGAACTTTTTGCTGGGCTGGAGATGGAGAAACTGGAGAAGAAGTGGATAGAGTATCCTGTGCTGCATCTTGACCTTAATACGCAAAAATATGACAGTATAGAAAAGCTTGAAGGTATTCTTAATGACGCTTTGTGCAGATGGGAAGATATTTATGGTAGCAGGGAAAGTGAAACCAGTCTGTCATTACGATTTCAGGGAATAATCCGCAGGGCAGCCGAAAAGACTGGACATAACACTGTCATTCTCATAGACGAATACGACAAGCCTATGCTTCAGGCCATAGGCAATCCTGAACTGCAGACTGAATATCGTAATACATTGAAGGCTTTTTATGGAGCCTTGAAGTCTTGCGACGGATACATACAGTTTGCCATGCTCACAGGTGTGACAAAATTCGGAAAAGTAAGTGTGTTCAGCGATTTGAACAATCTGATGGATATCTCCATGATAAACCGTTTTTCCGATATATGCGGAATAACCGAAGAGGAGCTGCACAGATACTTCGACGATGATATTCACACTCTGGCAGAGAAACTTGGAACAGGTTATGAGGAAGCCTGCGCACGCCTGAAACTGAATTATGACGGCTATCATTTTAGCTTTAAGTCACCTGGAATGTATAATCCTTTCAGCCTTCTGAATACCTTTGCCAATATGCAGATAGACAATTACTGGTTTGCTACTGGTACACCAACATATCTTGTTGAACTGATGAAGCAGCATAACTACAATGTGGAAGAGATAGAAGATATAGTTACCAGCGGTCCTGTTCTTGATTCCATCGACTCAGCATCCACCGACCCCGTTCCTGTAATCTATCAGAGCGGTTATCTTACAATAAAGGGCTATAATGAAGAGT
>artificially_reared_1__coassemble_297_pt1 | contig 20228 bp, 18 predicted proteins | sample artificially_reared_1__metabat2_low_PE_002 | metagenome-assembled genome bin artificially_reared_1 | reverse complement strand
AACCTTAACTTACAAGAGAGACCATTTCAAAATAAACTTGGGATGGTCTCTTTTTGTGTCTGGATATTTCGTATCTTTGCACAACTACTGCCGAGGTGACATTAAGCAGGAGCAAATTTGTATTAATTTAACTAACGTATCAACTATGTACACTGTAATCAAAAGGATGGAAATTTCAGCCTCGCACTCGCTAAAACTGTCTTATCCTAGCAAATGCGAAAAGCTTCACGGTCACAACTGGATTATAACCGTATATTGCCGCTCGAAAGAGCTTGACGAAAACGGTATGGTAGTAGATTTCACACATATCAAGCAGGCTGTAGAAAAACAACTGGACCATAACAACCTGAATGATGTACTGCCTTTCAATCCTACGGCAGAAAATATTGCTTTCTGGGTATGCAGCCAGGTTCCACACTGTTTCAAGGTAGAAGTAAAAGAATCGGAAGGTAATACAGCTATTTATGAGAAAGATTAACGAGATTTTCTACAGTCTGCAGGGAGAAGGTTTTCATACTGGAATTCCGGCTGTTTTTGTACGCTTCTCCGGGTGTAACCTGAAATGCAGTTTCTGCGACACAAAACATGAGGAAGGAAGGATGATGACAGACGATGAAATAGTATCGGAAGTATGTGCCTATCCATGCCGCATGGTAATCCTTACAGGTGGAGAACCGGGATTATGGATTGACAGCGAACTGACTGCAGCACTGCATAAGGCTGGTAAATATATCGCAATAGAGACCAATGGCACTTGTGTACTGCCGGAGGACATCGACTGGGTGACCTGTTCGCCCAAAGAAGGAGGAATATTAAAAATACGTCGTATGGACGAAGTTAAAGTAGTGTATACAGGACAGGACGTATCTCCGTATCTTGAATTACCGGCAAAACACCACTTTCTGCAGCCATGTTCGGGACAAAATACTAATGATGTGATAGCATATATCAAGGAACATCCGCAGTGGCGCCTGAGCCTTCAGATGCACAAACTGATTGATATTCCGTAGGGAAGTGCTGCCCACATATCAGTTTCTCTTTCTGTATCCCAGTATTGCCCACGCATTGAATACCACTGCAAAGCAGCATAGAGAGAGGAAATGCGGCACAAGTTCGGCAAAGCCACTACCCTTGAGATAAACCATACGCATGACGCTGATAAAGTATTTCAAGGGGTTGAATATGGTTATATACTGTGCCCAGTCCGGCATACTGGCAACCGGCGTAAGCAATCCGCTCATAAGAAGGAAAATCATAATGAAGAAAAACATTACGAACATTGCCTGCTGCATGGTGTCCGAATAATTGGACACCACCAGTCCCATACCTGAAACGGCAACAATATATACCACAGCAAAGATATATATAGTCAGAAGACTGCCCACAGGTATGAGCGAATATACAAACACAGCCAGCAGCATACATAAAGTAAATACTATCAGCCCTATACACCAATATGGTATCAGCTTGGCAAGGATGAACTGCATACGGCTCGTAGGGGTTACGTTTATCTGTTCTATAGTGCCGGCTTCCTTCTCACCCACAATATTGAAAGCGGGAAGGAATCCGGTAATCATGGTAAGGAGCATTACCATTATGGCTGGCACCATAAACACTTTATAGTCCAGATGCGGATTGAACTTGTATTGAGGCATAATCCTGAAAGATTTACCATTCTGATTTGATAATACCGGTTGTACCATCATCATATCTTCAGACAGCGAGGAAGCAAAATCATTGACTATTGTAGCGAGATAACTGCTGCCCAGGATTCCTTTAGTTCCGTTTACGGAGTTGGATGAAATCATAACGCCAGAGATTCTTTCAGTCTGGAGATCTTTCTCGAATCCATTCGGAATGTCGAGTATGATATCAGCCTTTCCGGCATCAACATCTCTTAAGGCTTCTTCACTCCCGTCGGACACCGACTGGAAAATAAAATATCCTGACGATACCACCTTGCGCACAAGTTCATCGGAAGTAATGCTGCGGTCGTTGTCAACTACAGTAAGACGAATATTCGTCACTTCCTGATTGGCAGCCCAGGGCATAATAAGCATCATGAAAAGAGGCATGGCTATTATCATCCTAGGGATGAACTTATTTCTCATTATCTGCTTGAATTCTTTTTCCAACAAATATTTCAGCATAGACGTTTCAGTTTAAGCGGTTCTTGAATGTTTTCAGACTCAGGGCTACAAGAGCCACTGTAACAAACAGTAGTATTCCTATTTCCTTCAGTACAAACTGTATCTCGGCACCCTGAATCATTATCTTTCTGATTGCATCGACGTACCACCTTGCCGGAACTATGGCTGAAAGACACTGTAGCGGAAGAGGCATGCTTTCTACGGGAAATATCAGACCGGAAAGCAGCATTACGGGCATCATAAGTCCCATTCCGGACACAAGCATGGCTGCAACCTGCGTGTTAACCACATTCGAGATAAGCAGTCCGAGCGAGAGTGCAAGGAAAATGAATATCACCGATACGAGGAGAAGCAGCGACAGACTGCCAGCTACAGGTACTCCAAGCACATATACCGAAAGCAAAAGTATGGTTACAAGATTTACCATAGAGAGTGTGAAATATGGTGTTACCTTGGAAAGAATGATATATATAGGCTTCATGGGAGAAACAAGCAGTATCTCCATAGTGCCATTTTCTTTTTCACGCACTATAGCTATAGAAGTCATCATGGCACAAATAAGCATAAGTATCATTCCCATCACTCCGGGAACGAAGTTATACGCACTCTCTGCCTGAGGGTTATACAGCATCCTTATTTCGGGTATTATCCTACATGGGGCACCGCTTCCTTCGGAGAGTTCCTGCATACTCTGTGCCAGGATATTGGAGGCATAGCCTGTTATCATAGAAGCCTGATTCGGTTCCGTACCGTCGGTGATTAGCTGCACGGCGGCATCGCCTCCCTGATGGAGTTCGCTTTCGAAATCATCGCTGAACACTACGACAAGACCTATTTCGCCATACTTGAACACATCGTTTATGCGCGACACATCGCGAATCTCTTCTACTATAGTGAAATACTCACTGGCATCAAAACGTTCCTTTATAGCTCTGGTTTCCATACTCTGCGATGGGTCGAACACTGCCACCTTTGTGTTTCTCACCTCGGTAGTGATGGCAAAGCCAAACAGCAGCATCTGCACCATGGGCATACCCAGGAGTATAAGCATGGTTCTGGAATCGCGGAATATATGAAGAAATTCCTTTCGGACAAATGTAATAAACTGTTTCATAGCTGTCAATCTCCTTTTCGTGTAGCTTCGCGTGCCAACATGCGGAACACTTCATCCATGTCCGACACGCCAAATTTGTTACGCAGCGCCATAGGGCTGTCAAGTGCCTTTATCCTTCCGTCCACCATAATGGATACGCGGTCGCAATATTCAGCCTCATCCATATAGTGCGTGGTGACAAACACCGTGATACCGCTTGCAGCAGCACCGTATATCTGTTCCCAGAAACGGCGGCGTGTTATGGGGTCTACCCCACCTGTAGGTTCATCAAGAAATACTATCTTTGGATTATGGAAAGTGGATACTGCAAATGCAAGCTTCTGTTTCCAACCCAAAGGAAGATCGCACACCATTGTGTTACGCTCTGATTCCATATCTATGCTGCGGAGAACAGTATCAGTCTTTTCGGCTATTTCTCTGTCCTTCATCCCGTAAATACCTCCGTACAGACGAAGGTTCTCCCACACTCTGAGGTCTTCGTATAAAGAGAATTTCTGACTCATATAGCCTATATTGCGTTTCACCTTTTCGGGGTCGCGCCCAATATCGAATCCTGCCACTGTTCCTTTACCTTCGGAAGGACGGCTCAGTCCGCAGAGCATTCGCATAGCCGTGGTCTTGCCCGCTCCGTTTGCGCCAAGAAAGCCGAATATTTCTCCCCTTCTTACGCTGAAAGTAATATGATCGACTGCCGTAAAATCGCCAAACCTCTTGGTCAGATTCTCGGCCTGTATAACGTATTCTTCTGTCATTGTGCATCCTCCTTTAACATCAACATGAAACAATCTTCCACCGTGGGCTGTATCTCTTTAATCCCAATATCATCATATCCTCTCGTACTCAGATATGCGTCGAGCATAGCAACAGACGCACTTTCGTCAATAGTGACATGACAACTCGCTCCAAAAGAAAATGATGATTTCACATACTGGCAGTCACGCAGGTCATTCAGAAGTCCGTGCATATTGTTGGCTGTCACGGCCCATAGTCTGTAAGGATAAGATGCGGTGATGTTATCCGGTGAATCAATACGCAGGAACTTTCCGTTCTGCATCAGTGCTATCCTGTCGCAAAGTCTGGCTTCGTCCATATATGGTGTTGACACTATAATGGTTATTCCCTGACTCTTCAGTTTTAAAAGCATCTCCCAGAACTCTTTTCTTGATACAGGGTCAACTCCTGTTGTAGGTTCGTCAAGAAAGAGGACTTTCGGCTTGTGAATAAGGGCACAGCTCAGTGCCAGTTTCTGTTTCATTCCTCCTGAGAGCTTTCCTGCACGACGTGTCCTGAAAGGTTCGATATGCTTATAGATATCTTCTATAAGATGGTAATTTTCTTTTACTGTAGTATTGAAAACTGTAGCAAAGAAGTTAAGATTTTCCTCGACTGTCAGGTCCTGATACAGTGAGAATCTACCTGGCATATACCCTATTATACGTCGCACAGAGGCATAGTCATTCACTACATCCAGACCTTCAATCACAGCACTGCCACAATCCGGCAATATCAGTGTGGTGAGGAGACGGAAAAGTGTAGTCTTTCCTGCTCCATCCGGCCCTATAATACCGAAAAGTTCGCCTTTCGAAACATCAAAACTGACATTGTCGAGAGCCTTTATTGAATCATATGATTTTGATAACCGTGAAACTGATACTGAGGACATTTGTTGAACTAAAAATTAATAATTAAGAATTAAGAATTGAAAATCAGCGAAGCTAACCGACGGTCAACGAAGTTAATTAAAAATTAGGTGACAAGTTAACTGGTTGACAAGTTGACTAGGTTTTCTAGTACCTAGTTTCTAGTTTCTGGTATCTGAAACCTGTAGCCTTGCAACTGAAGCCTCGTCAACTCAGAAACTCACCTCCCCATACATCCCGCGCTTGATATATCCGTCGTTCTGCACCTTTATCTTAACGGCATATACAAGGTTTGCACGTTCATCGCGTGTCTGGATGGTTTTAGGCGTAAACTCAGCCTTATCTGAAATCCATGAGATTACCCCGCTGTATTCCTTTCTGTCGGAATCGCCGCTGTCAGCATAGACCTTTACCTCCTGCCCAATCTTAAGACCGGTAATCTGTCCGGATGTGATATAGGCTTTCAGGTACATATCGTTGATGTTTGCTACCTTGAACAAAGTGCGTCCCTGCACTGCAAGCTCTCCTTCCTCCACATACTTTGCCATAACCGTTCCGTCAACCGGTGATACTATTGTGCTTTTCCTTATCATATCATCCGTGAGAGCTATCTGTGCCTTCAGAGCTTCTGCCTGGGCTTTGGCATTAGCATTACCGTTTATCAATGTTTCAGTTTGTGCATCCAACTGTTTTTCCAACAGATTGATGGCAGCCGTGATATCGTCCAACTGCTTTTGGTTTCCGGCATTGGCCTTTACAAGATTCCTGAATCGGGTTTCTTCTTTTTTCTGTGTATCAATCTGCTGGCGTATGGCAGCTGTCTGCTTGTCAACATCGCATATACGGCTTTCCGCCGCCTTTACATTAGCCTCTAATTGTAGTCTTTGTAAATACAATTGCACAGTATCGATATATCCCACGGGCTTACCAGCGGTGACTTCTGTTCCTTCGTCAATATTGAAGTCCATAATCTCGCCGGCTACTCTTGCCGATACCATTACTTCAGTCACTTCGAACACTCCGGAAGCATCGTACTTACTGTCACTGCCAGAACATGCTGTAAGGAGTGCCACTGCGGATATAATAGAAAGAAAGTTTTTCATATTTCCCTGTTTTTAATGTTTTGAAAGATGTTTTAATAGTGAATGAACATTTACTAAATTCAGAAGTCGTTCATTACATATTTGAAATCATAGATGGCAAGCAGGAGCTGTATCTCATGCAGAATCTTTGTCTGTATGGCAGCATGCTCGGAATTGATGTCACGCATCAGGTCTGTTCCGGAAATGGTACCATTGGCTATCTTTGCCTCTGATGCTTTTCTGATGGAAGTCTTCAGACGGATTATCTCGTCATCATACTTTATCTGTTCCGTATATTTGTCTATGGCAAGTTCTTTCTGTGTCTTGTCTATATCAGTATTGAAAAGAAAGACTTCACGCTGGTTTTCCACCATATCAATATTATTGCGTATCAGTTTTCTCTGGCTTTTGAGAGAATAGAAATTGCCTATATTCCAGTTCAGCTTTATACCTGCCATGTAATATGGTGCAAACTTGTTTTCGAACATATCAAGACCAGGTTTGCCATAACCTCCGGTTGCGAAAAGACTAAGGCGCGGATAAAGCCCTGAATTTATCCTGTTATAATCGCTTCTGTACTTCATAACCTGCGCATCAAAAAGACTCATTTCAGGTCGTCCAAAGGCACTGCTCAGTGAGGGGCGTTCGGGCAATGGTTTCACCAATCTGGTGTCAGCATCAATCTCCATTCCAGTAAGCTTGGCAAGAATGCCAATGTATGTATTCCTTGCAGTCACAAAGTCTATTTCGTTCTGCTCCGCCTTTATCATATCCACCTTGATGGCATCCAAATCAGACTGGTTTGCTATCCCATTCTTTACGTACGATTCCACTTGTGAGTAGTTGTCCGCCAGGATTTCTTTCAGCAGCCTGTTTTGTTCTATCTGTGCATCTGCAAGCAAAATACCGAAATATATCTGGTTGATTCTTTCATTCACGGCATAGAGGCTCACCTCAATATTGCTCTTTTCCACTTCGGAAGATGATTTCACGGCTTCCTTTGATGATTTTATTGCTCCCCCATCCCATATAGTCTGATTAAGGTCGAGCGATATACCATACTGGTCCTGACTGAGATGTGGTATCTCTGCCCCTTTGAAGCCCATAGCTTCAAGATCAATAGGTATCTTTGTTACGTCAGACTGATATGTGACTTTCGACGAGAACATCAGTTGCGGAAGATAACCCTTGTTGAGATTGTCAATGTTATAATCTCTGGTTTTCTCCACAAGTCCGAGTTTCCTGATAAGAGGATAATTCTCTCTTGCCTTGCTGTAACACTCCTCTATGGTTATGCTCGTCTGTCCAAAGCACAGTGCGGACATTGCAACAGCAATAGCTGTAGTACGTAATCTCTTCATATATTCATATTTTAATTGGCATATTTAATTACGTAATTAACAACATAATCAAAAAAATACGGGAAGCTGTTTTTCCGAACAAGAACTTCTCCGTATATAAAAACGGCTATTTTCTCAGTCTTGCCAATACCGTTCTTATAACCTCTGATTTTCTGTTATCAAGTACATGTTTCACTGATGTTTCCCTGTCCCCCATTATCACATTATAGAAAGGCATAATAACAAAATGTGCTATATCCAATGAGATGATGGTCAGAAGAAGGTCATAGATTGAAATTGGAGAAATATTGCCTTTCTTTATTTCTTCATTCAAATCCTCTTCAAGCTTAGAGAAAGCTACAGCTGCCTTAGGTCTGATTTCCTTCATAAACAGATTTACAAGGGCTGTGGAACCATTGAGGTTCTCTCTCAATGCAAACCATACTATCAAAGGGTTTTTACTAAGAAAATCCCAATGGGCTTCAATTATAGATGCAACCTTCTCTTCAAACGTAGAGCCGGAAGTATTTATACTGGTAACATTTGTAACCATAAGCTGCATCTTTTCTCTATAAATCCTCTCGAACAACTGTTCTTTAGTACGATAATAATAATGTACCAACGCCTGATTACAACCTGCTTCTTTGGCTATCTTCGCCGTAGTAGTAGCAGTAAAGCCCTGTTCCATGAAAAGCCTCTCAGCCACTTCAAGGATTTTCTGCTCCATATTGTTTTTGTCTTTATTCATTTAAATAAGTTAATTTATCTTTTAATTGCAAAGTTAAATAATTAAATTAAAAGAAACAAGTCCTTGAAACAAAAAGACATAAAAAAAATCCGCCACGAACATAACATTCATGGCAGATTCTTATAATTATATGTTTAATGTTTGTTTCTGATTATGATAAGCCTTCTATTTCACCGTTCACTATATCTATATGCAAAGCCTGTGGTTCCTTAGGCAATCCCGGCATACGCATCATTTCTCCGGCTACTATAACTATCATTTCTGCTCCGGCATTGATTACAATATCGCGCACGGCAAAGTTGAATCCAGATGCTACTCCATACAGCTTCGGATCTGTAGAGAACGAATACTGTGTCTTCGCGATACAAATCGGGAAATGACTGAAGCCTAATTCTTCTATCATCTTCAGCTTCTTTCTTGCAGCAGGACCGAACAATACTTGTTTTGCACCATAAAGTCCGCATGCCACTTTAGTGACTTTAACCTCTACAGAATCTTCCTCATCGTATGCAAATGTAAGAGGAGCAGAAGGTTTGTTTTCAATAGTATCGACCACAAGATTTGCAAGTTCCACAGCACCTGCACCACCTTCGGCAAACGCATTGTTAACCGCAAATCCTACACCCATTTCCTCGCAATGCTGACGAACGAAGTTAATTTCTTCGTCAGTATCGTTTGCATAACGGTTGAATGCCACTACTACAGTCTGTCCGAATGACTGGAGATTTTCGATATGCTTGTCGAGGTTCTTAACACCTTCACGCAAACCTTCCAGATTTGGTTCCTTGATTTTCTCCAACTCTACTCCACCGTGCATCTTAAGTCCCTGTGCTGTAGCTACTATGACAGTAAGCTTAGGTTGCAATCCAGCCTTACGGCACTTGATGTCATAAAATTTCTCTGCACCGAGGTCTGCTCCAAATCCGGCTTCTGTAATCACATAGTCACCGAAAGTCATTGCCAGTTTTGTAGCAAGAACAGAGTTACATCCGTGTGCAATATTGGCAAACGGACCACCATGAACAAATGCCGGAGTAGCCTCTGTAGTCTGCACCAGGTTAGGAGAAAGAGCATCCTTGAGCAGTACTGTTATGGCACCTGCCACTCCAAGGTCTTTCACTGTAAATGGCTTGTTGTCGATAGTAAATCCCAGCAGTATATTTTCAATTCTGCGGCGAAGGTCAGCCTCATCCTTTGCAAGACAGAGGATAGCCATTATTTCTGATGCAGGAGTTATATCGAAACTAGATTCGCGTGTAATACCATTTGACTTACCTCCAAGTCCAGTAACGATATATCTCAAACCGCGATCGTTGACGTCAAGTACTCTGTTCCACAACACTTCCTTCATGGCAAAGCCATTATCCTGGTTCTGATACATATAGTTGTCCAGAAGCGCAGCAATCATATTGTGTGCAGAAGTGATAGCGTGGAAGTCGCCAGTGAAATGAAGATTAATCTTCTCCATAGGAAGAACCTGTGCATAACCACCTCCGGCAGCTCCACCTTTCATTCCGAAACATGGTCCGAGTGAAGGTTCACGCAAGGCACAAATGGCTTTTTTTCCTATTTTGTTCAGTCCCAATGCCAGACCTATTGACACTGTAGTCTTACCGATACCAGCCTTTGTCGGTGTGATGGCTGTAACCAGAATAAGGTTACTGTTTTTTACTTTCTCTTCGTCGATGATTTCTTCTGATACCTTAGCCATGTAACGTCCGTAATGTGTGACATGCTCCAATGGCATTCCGAAGTTACATGCTACCTGTTTGATTTTGGTTAACTCAATACTACGAGCGATTTCTATATCTGATTTCATATTCTTATTTTTATATGTTTGCAAAGGTAAGAAAAAAAACTTTATATTTGTGAATGAAACAACAAAGTAATATACACTAATTATGGAATTTAGTAATAAAGAAGTCCGCCGTCAGGACAGATTGCTTGACGAAAAACGCGCAATGGAGATAATAAAAGATGGTGAATATGGCATTTTGTCAATGGTGGCCGAAGATGCAGACGGTGCCTACGGAATACCGTTGAGTTATGTTTGGGACAGAGGAAACTCCATATATATCCACTGTGCACCTGTAGGCAGAAAATTGAGATGTATTGATGCCAACCCAAACGTGTCATTCTGTGTAGTCGGAAAAACCAAGGTCCATCCAGAAAAGTTTACCACCGGATATGAGAGTGTTGTTATGAAATGTACCGCACATCACAGTCTGCATGAAGCGGAACGCATGTCGGCACTGTCACTGTTTATAAGCAAATATTGTCCCGACCATAAGATTATGGGTATGGAATATGCCAACAAATCTTTCCATAGAACTGAAATAATCAGACTTGATATAGAAAGCATAAGCGGAAAAAGCAAAGCTATGTTCTAAACTTAAAATCACAACAACATGAAACTAAAAAGACCCGGACTATTGGCACAGATAATTATTGCCATAGTGTTAGGTATCGGAGCAGGAATTATATCACCTGCCCTGCCTGTAAGATTTTTCGTTACATTCAACGGACTATTCAGTGAATTTCTGGCATTCATCATCCCTCTGATAATAGTAGGACTCGTAGCCCCTGCCATAGCCGATATAGGCAAGGGAGCAGGAAAGATGCTTGCCGTAACTGCTCTGCTGGCTTATGGTGCCACACTTTTCTCTGGGTTTACTTCATATGCTGTAGGTGAGACCTTCTTCCCGATGCTCATAACAAGAGATATTCCGCTTTCGGAAATCAGTGAAGCAAACGGAGTTATACCGTTCTTTACTATTGACATTCCAGAACCGCTGAACGTGATGACAGCTTTGGTCATGGCTTTCACCCTTGGACTGGGAATGGCTAACCTCAATACAAGCTATCTGAAAAATGCTTTCGTAGATTTCAAGGAGATTATAGTCAAGACTATACAAAAGGTTATCCTGCCTCTGTTACCGATATATATCTTCGGAATCTTCTTCAATATGACACACTCAGGACAGGTGTTCCATGTACTGAGTGTATTCATCAAGATTATCGGAATAATCTTCATCCTTCATATACTTCTGCTGATATTCCAATACGTAATAGCAGGACTTATAGCAGGCAAGAATCCGTTCAGAATGCTTGCAAACATGATGCCGGCTTATTTCACAGCCTTAGGAACACAGTCATCGGCTGCCACAATTCCGGTAACCCTGAAACAGACTGTCAAGAATGGAGTGAACGAAGATACAGCTGGATTTGTGATACCTCTTTGTGCAACGATACACCTCTCCGGAAGCACAATGAAGATTGTGGCATGTGCCCTTGCACTGATGATGATGCAAGACATACCTTACGACTTCAAGATGATGTCCGGATTTATCTTCATGCTGGGAATAACGATGGTTGCAGCTCCGGGAGTACCAGGTGGAGCGATTATGGCATCATTGGGAATACTGTCATCAATGCTTGGATTCGATGATAATGCCCAAGCACTGATGATAGCACTTTATATTGCAATGGACAGTTTCGGCACCGCATGCAATGTAACTGGCGATGGTGCGCTGGCTGTAATTATAGACCGTTGGTTCAGGAAGAAAGCTTAATTTCTGACCAGATACAATGAATCGGTAATGCAGGCAGGAAGTTCCTCCTTATAATGAGTAACCATAATCATGGTCTTGTCGTTTCGGCGACAGAATGTTTCTATAACATCTTTCACCAGACGGCGGTTGTAAAGGTCAAGTCCGTGAAGCGGCTCGTCGAGTATCAGGAGTTCAGGGTCTTTTACGAAAGCACGCGCCAGAAGAACAAGTCTCTGCTCACCGCTTGACAACTGAAGGAAACTCCTGTCTGCCAACTGTTTCACACCGAATATATCCATCCAGAACAGACACACCTCCCTATCCTCCTCTTTAGGACGCTTGTAGAGCCCTATAGAATCATGCAGTCCGCTTGCCACAATGTCAATGGCAGGAATATTCTTCAGATAGGCCCTGTGCATCTCTGGGCTGACGTAACCAATATGCTTCTTGATTTCCCAGATACTCTCGCCACTGCCACGCTTACGGTCGAACAGAGTTATATCGCATGCATAGCTCTGCGGATTGTCGGCACAAACAAGACTCAGAAGTGTTGACTTACCGGCACCGTTCTCACCGCTCAAAGCCCATTTCTCGCCACACTTCACTGTCCAGTCAAGATCACGGAGAATGGTTCGTTCGCCATAACGGATACTAACTTTATTCAACTTCACAACATTTGCAGCCTTATAAAGATTATCCTTGTAAGGCAAATCTATTATAGCCTGTATTTTATTGTCTGAAAGCATTTTTTCCGGAACTGTAACGCCTGAATATTCTGAACGCGGAAGTTTCTCACCACATGTCATATTCTCCACTGTAATGACATGAGTAATGAATTCAGGGATATCATCCGATTTGGAAAGGACAAGAATAACCTGAAGACCTATCACTTTGATAAGTTCTGCCAAAAGAGATTTCAATAAATCGCGTGTACCGGCATCAAGCCCAATAAAAGGATTATCCATTATAAGGACTCTTGGTCCTGAAAGTAATGTCTTGGTCAACTGGAATTTCCTCAACTCACCGCTTGAAAGAAGTATGATAGGCTTTTGCAGCATCTCCTCTATTCTGAACAGTGTGTAAAGACTTTCCTTCAGTTGCTCATCCTTACATAGAGGAAGCAAATCACCAACAACCGGGATATTCTCCGTATCTTGCGAGTTCCATCTCTGCTGATAGTAATAGCTTCCATCGGCATCGCCATACGAATCGCGGAATGTTATATATTTTAGATTGTCTGAAACAAGATTTGATACTGATGGCGAAAAGTCATATTCCACCTCATTCATCAACAGTGGATATTTACCTGTGATGATATCTATAAGAATACTTTTACCTCCACCGTTAGGACCCACTACAGCCAATTGCTCGCCTGCATTCAGGCAGAAGTCCACAGGCTTACCCATTCTGTACATAGGATGACGGGTAACACCATTTGATACTGAAATAACTCGTTGTTGCATTGTTTTTTAGTTGTTGGTTGTTAGTTTTTTGAGTTGTTAGCAGCAATTCTTAACTATTAATTTTTAATTATTAATTAAGAGCTACTTCACCACCTTATCAGGATTCTTGGCTATAAAATCTTTCCACCCCGAATAAGCCTTGTGGGTTTCAGGACGTCCCATCTGCAAATAATGGCAATATGCTGCACCCAGGGCGTCTGTGGCATCCATAAACGGTCCGATATCCTCTTTTCTGATTTTAAGCATACGTCGAAGCATGTCTGCCACCTGTTCCTTGCTTGCCTGACCGTTGCCGGTAATTGCCATCTTTATTTTTAGAGGAGCATATTCAGTCACCGGAATGTCACGACACAACGCAGCTACTATAGCCACACCCTGTGCCCTACCAAGCTTAAGCATAGACTGCACATTCTTGCCGAAGAAAGGAGCCTCAATAGCAAGTTCGTCCGGAAGATAAGAATTGATTACTCCCTGTACACGTTCGTAAATATGTTTCAGTTTCAGATACGGGTCTGTAAACTTACGCATGTCTATTACTCCAAGAGTGACAACTTCTGCTCTGGTGCCTACAACCTTAATGACACCATATCCCATAATGTTTGTACCGGGGTCAATACCAAGAATTATCTTTTCCTTAACAGGCTGAATCACTTTATAACCTCCATCAAAGTAGGGAAACCAATAATCTTATCCTTGAAAATCTTTGTCATCTCGTCATTCAGACGGGCACCACACTTAGTATGCCAGCTGTGTAGTGCAGCGCTGTCTTCAACTTCCCACTGCAAAGAAAAGCACTCACTGTCCTGTTCTTTATGACTTAAAATGCGTAATATGCGAGGATTGCGAAGCTCGCCTGTCTTTTCTGCTTCAGGAATATAACACTCGTTTAGCCAGATTACGAAATTTCTGGCATCATTCATCTCAACATGAAAAGTAGTATTGTAAATAAGCATAAATATAATATTTTAACACTGCAAAGATAGTGCAAACCGAGAGAAGTACAAAGTGAAAATACAGTTTTCAACTTTTAATTCAGAGGTGTAGCCTATCTTATATAAAGATAGTGCAAACCGAGTGAAGTACAAAGTGAAAACACAGTTTTCAACTTTTAATTCAGAGGTACAGCCTATTTTATCTAAATGTAAGTATTTATACCCAAATAGTAGAAATAATTAAAAATAAATAAACATACTGTGCTGACGTTAAACCAACTTTTACTATTTTTGCACACACTATCACGAAATGTGTACATATTTGATATGGAATTAAACGACAGTTTTATAGAATTAGTAGAGAAAAGCATTAAACAAAACTGGGACGGCAATGCGCTTACAGACTACAAAGGAATAACACTCCAATATAAGGATGTAGCCAGAAAAATAGAAAAGATGCATATTCTGTTCCAGCATGCAGAAATCAAGCCTGGTGACAAAATAGCTATTTGCGGACGCAACAGCGCCAATTGGACAGCAGTATTCCTGGCTATAATAACATACGGAGGGGTAGCCGTACCTATTCTTCATGAATTCAAGCCGGACAACATCCATCATATAGTAAATCACTCTGAATCAAGAATGCTTTTCGCAGGCGACCAGATATGGGAAAACCTGAACGAAGCATCAATGCCAAACATCGAAGGAATAATAGAACTCAAGAACTTTGATCTCGTGGTTTCACGTTCAGAAAAACTGACATATGCCAGAGAACATCTGAATGAAGAGTTCGGCAAGAAATATCCATGCCGATTCAGAGCCGAACAAGTGTCATACAGAAGAGAGAAACCCGAAGAACTGGCTATAATCAACTACACTTCCGGCACAACAGGCTATTCCAAAGGTGTTATGCTGCCTTATAGGGCAATAACATCGAACATTATTCACATAAACAACAAGGTAGGGCTTAAATCGGGCGACAGAATCGTTTCAATGCTGCCGTTGGGACATATATTCGGTCTGGTGTTCGACTTCCTTTATGGGGTGAGCGTCGGGGCACACATATGGTTCCTCACACGTATGCCAAGTCCGAAAATCATTGCAGAATCATTTGCCGAGATTCGTCCTAGAGTAATAGCATGCGTACCTCTTATAGTAGAAAAGATTATCAAGAAGAACATATTGCCAAAAGTTGACAATACTCTCCATAAAATACTTTTGGATCTTCCTATCATAAGTGATAAAATCAAGGAACAGATACGCCATCAGGCTATGGAAGTGTTCGGCGGCAACTTTATAGAAATCGTCATAGGTGGAGCACCGTTCAATGGCGAAGTAGAAGCATTCCTAAGAAAAATAAACTTTCCTTATACGATAGCATATGGTATGACAGAGTGCGCACCGCTTATCTGTCACAGCAGATGGGACGAGATAGAATATCAGTCATGCGGAAAAACCGTAGCCAATATGGAGACTAAAGTATTGTCTGATAATCCTGAAAGCATTCCGGGCGAACTCGTTTGCCGTGGTGCGAATGTAATGCTAGGATATTACAAGAACGAGGAAGCTACTTCACAGACTATTGATGAAGACGGATGGCTGCACACTGGCGATATGGCTATCAAGGATGCAAAAGGCAACATATATATAAAAGGAAGATGCAAAAACATGCTCCTTACATCTACAGGACAGAACATTTATCCTGAAGAGATAGAGGCTAAACTCAACAATATGCCTTTTGTGAACGAATCGCTTATTGTACTTAAAGGTGAAAAACTTGTAGCATTGGTATATCCGGATTGCGAAGCAGCCATGTCACAGGGACTTTCGCCTAAACAGATGGAAGAAGCCATAGACCAAAACAGAATTGAACTCAACAAGGCTCTTCCTGCTTTCTCACAAATCACCAAGGTTAAAATCTACCCTGAAGAATTCGAGAAAACAGCCAAAAAGAGCATAAAGAGATTTTTATATCAGAATATAGATGAATAATATAAAGAACATACCGGTATTGCTGCTTACAGGATATCTGGGAAGTGGCAAAACCACCCTTGTCAACAGAATTCTTTCCAATAAAAAAGGAATCAGATTTGCAGTAATAGTAAACGACATCGGCGAAGTTAATATAGATGCCGAACTCATACAGCGTCAGGGTGTGGTCGACATGAGCGACGACAGCCTTGTAGCCTTGCAGAATGGCTGTATTTGCTGTACTTTGAGAACGGACCTGATAGAACAGATTCTAGGAATCCTGAAGACAGAGAAATTCGACTACATAGTAATAGAGGCCAGCGGTATTTGCGAGCCTGAATCCATTGCAAATACTATCTGTTCAATACCACAACTGGGCGGTGCATACACCAAGTATGGCATCACACGCCTCGACTCAGTGGTAACAGTGGTCGATGCTCTAAGAATGAAAGATGAATTCTGCTGTGCCGAGAGTCTTACCAGCAAGGCCCTCTCCGAGGACGATATAGAGAATCTTCTTATCCATCAAATAGAATTCTGTAATATAGTTTTACTTAATAAAGCATCCGAGGTAAGTCCTGAGGAACTTGAAACAATCCACCGAATCATTAAGACACTCCAGCCAGCAGCCGAGGTTATAGAATGCGATTATGCAGATATTGACATCGACAGAATTTTATCAACTTCGATGTTCAGATACGAACATGTAGCAGCATCAGCGGGATGGGTACAGGAGCTTGGCAAGCATGTTACCGAAGAAGATACAGACAGTCATTGCCATCACCATCACCACGAGGAGGGATGTAACTGTGCTCACGAGGAGCACCATCACGATGAAGAATGTTCTTGCGAACATCACCACCACAAGGGTGAATGTTCTTGCGGACATCACCATCATCATGAGGGAGGCGAAACCGAGGAATATGGAATAAGCACACTCCTGTATTTCAGACGTGCCGCATTCGATATGAACCGTTTCGATTACTTCATTTCATCAAGATGGCCCAAAAGCGTTATACGTGCCAAAGGTGTATGCTACTTCAGTGACCAGCCTGAAATGTCGTACCTGTTCGAACAGGCAGGCAGGCAGAAACAGATTTCCGAAGCCGGACTGTGGTATGCCACCCTGCCGGAAGCAGACATCAAAAGATTGATGGAACAGGAGCCCGGACTGATGAGAGACTGGGACGGGAAGTATGGCGACAGAATGCAGAAGATAGTATTCATAGGAAAAGATATGGACAAGGAACAGCTCATCAAGGAGCTTGACTCATGCCTTGTAAAAGAATAAACTTAAACTAATATCCACACAATCACATGGAACAATTCAGCAAGATGATAGCTGCTGCCATGAAGCTACAGGAACACAGAGTGGAAAACACTCTGAAACTTCTTCAGGGCGGAGCAACCATACCGTTCATCAGCCGATACAGAAAAGAGGCTACAGGAGGTATGGACGAGGTGCAGATAAGCGAAATAAACGACAGATACGAAAAACTGTGTGAACTTGCAAAACGCAAGGAAACCATTATTTCTACGATAGAGGAACAAGGCAAAATGACTGCCGAACTGAAAAACAGAATCGACAATTGCTGGGACTCTACAGAACTGGAGGACATATATCTCCCTTTCAAACCAAAAAGAAAAACAAGAGCAGAAGCCGCACGCCAGAAAGGACTTGAACCACTGGCAATCATCCTGATGATGCAGCGCGAAAACAACCTTATGGCAAAGGCAGCCCAATTCGTAAAAGGTGAAGTAAAGGACGAGGAAGACGCACTGAAAGGTGCACGCGACATCATTGCCGAACAGGTGAACGAGGACGAAAGAGCAAGAAATCAGATAAGAAACATATTTACACGTCAGGCCATCATCACTGCCAAAGTAGTGAAAGGGAAAGAAAAGGAAGAAGACGCCGCAAAATATCGCGACTATTTCGATTTCAGCGAGCCGCTGAAACGCTGTTCGTCACACCGTCTTTTGGCAATCCGCCGTGGTGAAGCAGAAGGAATTCTGAAAGTTACAATCTCACCGGAGGAAGACGAAGAATGTACAGACAGACTTGAACGTCAGTTTGTAAGAGGAAACGGAGAATGTTCCTTACAAGTGGCAGAAGCAGTAAAGGATGCTTACAAGCGTCTGCTTAAACCGGCTATAGAAACAGAGTTTTCTGCACTCAGTAAGGAAAAGGCCGACGAAGAGGCTATCCGTGTATTTGCCGAAAACCTTAGACAGTTGCTTCTCGCACCTCCATTGGGACAGAAACGTGTGATGGGCATCGACCCTGGATTCAGAACAGGCTGCAAAGTGGTATGTCTGGATGCACAGGGAACATTGCTTCACAACGAAGCCATTTATCCTCACCCTCCTAAATCGGAAGAGGCACTGGCTGCAAGAAAGATTGTAAAACTCGTTGAACAATATAAGATAGAAGCCATCGCCATAGGAAACGGAACTGCAAGTCGCGAGACAGAACGTTTTGTAACTTCTCAACGATACGACCGTGAGGTGCAGGTATTCGTAGTAAGCGAGGATGGTGCTTCCATTTATTCGGCCTCGAAAACTGCACGTGAGGAATTCCCTGACTACGATGTAACCGTGCGTGGAGCAGTCTCCATAGGGCGCCGTCTGATGGACCCTCTGGCAGAACTTGTAAAGATTGATGCAAAATCCATCGGTGTGGGACAGTATCAGCATGATGTAGACCAGACCAAGCTGAAAGAGTCTCTTGACCGTACAGTAGAAAGTTGCGTAAACCTTGTAGGAGTGAACCTCAATACAGCAAGCAAACATCTGCTTACTTACGTATCAGGACTTGGTCCTTCACTGGCTCAGAACATAGTGGACTATAGAACAGAAAACGGACCATTCGCATCACGAAAAGAACTCTTGAAAGTTCCACGTATGGGAGCAAAGGCATTCGAGCAGTGCGCCGGATTCCTCAGAATACCGGGAGCAAACAATCCTCTCGACAATTCTGCCGTTCATCCTGAAAGCTACGCAATAGTAGAAAAGATGGCAAAGGATATGAAATGTACCGTAGCCGACCTTATCAAGGACAAGGAACTGAGAAGCAAAATCAATATAGAGAAATATGTCACCGACACCGTAGGTCTCCCTACCTTGAACGACATCATGAAGGAGCTCGACAAACCGGGAAGAGACCCTCGCCAGCAGATTCAAGTGTTCGAGTTCGATAAGGACGTAAAAACACTCGACGACCTCCGCGAAGGTATGGAACTACCTGGCATAGTGACAAACATCACAAATTTCGGTTGTTTCGTCGATATAGGTATAAAGGAGAACGGTCTTGTACATATCTCCCAGCTATCCGACAAGTTCGTGAGCGACCCTACCACAGTGGTCAGCATACATCAGCATGTACGTGTAAAAGTAATGGGTATAGACCATGAAAGAAAGCGTGTACAGCTTACGATGAAGGGTATGAAATAAATACATACTATAAATCCATGAAAATCTTTGACAGGACTTTCATGGATTTTCTTTTTTTGAATATTATCTTTGTCACATCGAAAAAACAGATATAACAATATGGAGAACAAAACAATACACACATGTGTGGACTGTGGAACACAGAACTGCAAGTTCAAAGACCGTACATACCCCGATTTCTGCCTTACCACAGCATTGACAGAAGAAGACAAGCAGTGGGCTCTGGAAAGATATGACGAAGGCAATAACAGACAGATAATGATAGCCAGTGCCGAAGTGGAATACGAAGGTTACTGTCAGTGGACACGAGTACAGGAAATAATGGAGTTTGCACGTAAAATAAATGCCACACGCATAGGTATAGCCAATTGCATAGGTCTTATAAACGAAGCACGTATTTTCGCCAAAATACTTCGTGCCAACGGATTTGAAGTTTATTCGGTGATATGCAAAGTGGCAGGACAGGCCAAATCATCAATGGGAATACCAGCAGAGTGCGAAAATATCGGTCCGGCAATGTGTAACCCTATAATGCAGGCACACCTGCTGAACAAAGCCAAAACAGACCTGAACGTAGTTATTGGTTTATGCGTGGGACACGACAGCCTGTTCTACAAATATTCCGATGCATACGTCACAACACTCGTCACAAAAGACCGAGTGACAGGCAACAATCCGGTAGCTGCCCTCTATACAGCCAACTCGTATTACAACAAAAAATTCTTCCATAATGAGGATGTGTCAAAATGATGCATCCTCTTTTTCGTTATATAATCATTGTTTT
>artificially_reared_1__coassemble_296_pt1 | contig 20405 bp, 20 predicted proteins | sample artificially_reared_1__metabat2_low_PE_002 | metagenome-assembled genome bin artificially_reared_1 | reverse complement strand
CAAATTAATGATAAAAAAACCTTTTATTCAGGTTGTGATTTACATATAAATGTTATATTTTTGCTCAAAAATTCAGAGAATATAATAAACTGATATAAACATTCAACAAAATAATCGATTAATATGAACAGCAAACAAGTAATGAACCATGCTGCCGACAACATTCGTATTCTGGCAGCTTCAATGGTAGAAAAAGCTAAGTCAGGACACCCAGGTGGTGCTATGGGTGGTGCAGACTTTATTAATGTTCTGTATTCAGAATATCTGCAGTACGACCCTAAAAATCCTAAATGGGAAGGAAGAGACCGTTTCTTCCTCGATCCGGGACACATGTCTCCTATGCTGTATTCTCAATTAGCTTTGGCCGGAAAATTCACTATCGACGAATTGAAACAACTCCGTCAGTGGGGCTCACCAACTCCGGGACACCCAGAAGTAGACGTAGAACGCGGTATTGAAAACACATCCGGACCACTTGGACAGGGACATACTTTTGCTGTGGGTGCTGCTATTGCTGCAAAATTCCTTGCTGCACGTACAGGCAACCCAACTTTCGCTAAAGAAACTATCTACGCTTATATCTCAGACGGTGGTATTCAGGAAGAGATTTCTCAAGGTAGCGGACGTATAGCTGGTCACCTTGGACTTGATAACCTTATCATGTTCTACGACTCAAACGACATCCAGCTGTCTACTGAGACTAAAGATGTAATGACTGAAGACACTGCCATGAAATACCGCGCATGGGGATGGAACGTTCTGGAAATCAACGGTAATGACTGCGACGAAATCCGTAAGGCTCTTGACGCTGCTAAAGCTGAAACAAAACGTCCTACTCTTATCATCGGTAAATGTATCATGGGTAAGGGTGCACGTAAAGATGACAACTCTTCTTACGAACGCAACTGCAAGACTCACGGTGCTCCTCTTGGTGGCGATGCTTACAAGAATACAATGATTAACTTGGGTGCTGATCCTGAAAATCCATTCGTTATCTTCGACGATGTAAAAGAACTTTACGCAAAACGTGCACAGGAACTTGAAACTATCGTTGCTGCAAGATACGAAGAAGAAAAAGCATGGGCTGCTGCAAACCCTGAAAAAGCTGCTCAGCTGAAAGACTGGTTCAATGGTGTTGCTCCTAAAGTGGACTGGGCCGGAATCCAGCAGAAAGCTAATGACGCTACCCGTAACGCATCTGCAACTGTTCTTGGTGCTCTTGCAGAACAGGTTCCTAACATGATCTGTTCTTCTGCCGACCTTTCTAACTCTGACAAGACTGACGGTTTCCTGAAGAAAACTCACGCATTCCAGTCTGGCGACTTCAGCGGAGCATTCTTCCAGGCTGGTGTTGCCGAACTTACAATGGCTTGCTGCTGTATTGGTATGGCTCTTCACGGTGGTGTAATCGCTGCTTGCGGTACTTTCTTCGTATTCTCAGACTATATGAAACCAGCAGTACGTATGGCTGCTTTGATGCAGTTGCCTGTTAAGTTCATCTGGACTCACGATGCATTCCGTGTAGGTGAAGACGGTCCTACACACGAACCGGTAGAACAGGAAGCACAGATCCGCCTGATGGAAAAACTGAAAAACCACCACGGAAAGAATTCTATGCTTGTTCTTCGCCCTGCTGACGCTAAGGAAACTACAGAAGCATGGAAACTTGCAATGGAAAACATCGACACTCCATCTGCATTGATTCTTTCTCGTCAGAACATCACAGACCTTCCAGAAGGTACAAAATATGCTGAAGCTGCAAAAGGTGGTTACATCGTAACAGATTCTGAAGGTACTCCTGACGTTATCATGGTTGCTTCAGGTTCTGAAGTTTCTACATTGGTTGCCGGTGCTGAACTGTTGCACAAAGATGGTATCAAGACTCGTATCGTTTCTGTTCCATCTGAAGGTTTGTTCCGTAGCCAGAGCAAGGAATATCAGGAAAGTGTAATCCCAACAGGTGCTAAGGTATTCGGACTTACAGCAGGTCTTCCTGTAAACCTTGAAGGACTTGTAGGTCCTAACGGAAAGGTTTGGGGTCTTGAATCATTCGGCTTCTCTGCACCTTACAAGGTATTGGATGAAAAATTGGGATTCACAGCAGAAAATGTATATAACCAAGTAAAAGCAATGTTATAATGAAAACAATAGGACTGGCATCCGACCATGCAGGATTCGAATTGAAACAATATGTTAAGCAATGGTTGGAAGCAAAAGGATTAGAATACAAAGATTTTGGAACTTACTCTACTGACAGTTGCGATTATCCTGACTTCGCACATCCTCTGGCAGAAGCCGTAGAAGCCGGCGAATGTTATCCAGGTATTGCCATCTGTGGTAGTGGTCAAGGTATCGGTATAACTCTTAACAAGCATCAGGGAATACGCGCAGCGCTTTGCTGGATTCCTGAAATAGCCAAACTGTCACGCCAGCATAATAATGCAAACGTACTTGTTATGCCAGGCAGATTTATCGATACTGACATGGCAGACAAGATAATGACAGAATTCTTCAATACAGAATTTGAAGGAGGACGTCATCAGAACAGAATAGATAAGATTTCTGTAAAATAATCCTTGTCTTATAACATATTTAAAGTAGGAAGGAAGCTATGTATGAAGCTTTCTTCCTACTTTTTTTATTTCTGCATATCTTCTCTACATTATAAATAGGAAAATCTTATCTTTGCAAAAAATTATACCATAGATAATGGCTACTACACAGAAAAGACCCGCACGAACAACAAAGGTAAGCAAAGAAAAGCTTACGGATGAATATGGACACCTTCAGCCTCAGGCTCCGGAGTTGGAGAAGGCTGTGCTTGGTGCACTGATGATTGAAAAGGATGCATACTCGCTTGTAAGTGAGATTCTTAAACCGGAATCTTTCTACGAGCACAGGCACCAATTGATATATGCCGCCATAACAGACCTGGCAATACAGCAGAAACCTATCGACTTGCTCACGGTGACAGAACACCTGCGCTTCAGGGGACACCTTGAAGAAGTGGGAGGTCCGTTCTATATCACTCAGCTGAGCGGTATGATGGCATCGTCTGCACATATAGAATACCACGCACGCATCATTGCCCAAAAGTTCCTTGCCAGAGAACTTATCACTTTCACCAGCAACATTCAGAAAAAGGCTTTCGACGAGACTGAAGACGTGGACGACATAATGCAGGAAGCCGAAGGACGTCTGTTCGAAATCTCACAACAGAACATGAAGAAAGACTATACGCAGATTAACCCTGTGATACAGGAAGCTTATGAGATGCTTCGTACCGCTGCGGCACGTACCGACGGTTTGAGCGGTCTGGCAAGCGGTTTCCACAAGCTCGACAAAATGACTTCCGGATGGCAGAACTCCGACCTTATCATCATTGCCGCACGTCCTGCTATGGGTAAGACTGCATTCGTGCTCTCTATGGCCAAAAACATAGCCGTAAACAACAAGGTGCCGGTAGCATTATTCTCGCTTGAAATGAGTAACGTCCAGTTGGTCAACCGTTTGATAGTAAACGTGTGTGAGATACCGGGCGAAAAAATCAAGAGTGGACAGCTTGCTCCATACGAATGGGGACAACTGGACTATAAGATAAAGGAACTGTATGATGCTCCTCTCTATGTGGACGATACTCCTTCACTGTCAGTATTCGAACTCAGAACAAAGGCACGCCGTCTGGTGAGAGAACATGATGTGAAAATCATTATCATCGACTACTTGCAGCTGATGAATGCCAGCGGTATGTCGTTCGGTAGCCGTCAGGAAGAAGTCAGCACCATATCACGTTCACTCAAAGGTCTTGCGAAGGAATTGAATATTCCTATCATAGCACTGAGTCAGTTGAACCGTGGTGTGGAAAACCGTGAGGGCGTAGATGGCAAGCGTCCGCAATTGAGCGACCTCCGTGAATCGGGAGCCATTGAGCAGGATGCCGATATGGTTTGCTTCATCCACCGTCCTGAATACTACAAGATATATACTGATGAAAAGGGAAATGACCTTCACGGCATGGCCGAAATCATTATAGCCAAGCACCGTAACGGTGCCGTGGGCGACGTGCTTCTGCGATTCCGTGGTGAATTTGCACGATTCCAGAATCCGGAAGATGAAATGATTGTACCGTTACCTACCGAAGAGAACGCTACACCGGTCATACGTTCAAAGATGAACAAAGGAAATGGCTCCATACCTCCCCCACCGGTAGATATGGCTCCCGTACAGGATGGAAATCCGTTTGGCGGACCATTGCCTGACGTACCTTTCTGATTTAGCAAAAAAACTTTTACGCAGTCTTGTAAACCAAATATTTATATTAACTTTGCGCATCATTCATAAAAATACATAAAACTATCAATATATGAATATTTCTTATAACTGGCTGAAAGAATATGTCAATTTCGATTTGACTCCAGATGAAGTAGCAGCCGCACTTACCTCAATCGGTCTCGAAACCGGAGGCGTAGAGGAAGTTCAGACTATAAAAGGAGGCCTCGAAGGACTTGTAGTAGGTGAAGTCCTGACTTGCGAGCCTCATCCAAACTCAGACCACATGCACGTGACTACCGTAAACTTGGGACAGGGTGAGCCTGTACAGATTGTTTGTGGTGCAGCCAACGTGGCAGCAGGTCAGAAAGTAATAGTAGCAACCCTTGGAACAAAACTTTACGATGGCGACGAATGCTTCACCATCAAGAAATCAAAACTCCGTGGTGTAGAATCAAACGGTATGATTTGTGCTGAGGATGAAATCGGTGTGGGAACAAGCCACGACGGTATCATCGTTCTTCCTGCAGACACTGTTCCTGGAACTCCTGCAAAAGAATACTACAACATTCAAAGCGAATATGTACTTGAGGTAGACATCACTCCTAACCGTTCGGATGCATGTTCACACTATGGTGTGGCTCGCGACCTTTATGCGTGGTTGATTCAGAACGGTCATAAGGCTGAATTGAAACGTCCTTCAGTAGACGCATTCAAGGTAGACAGCAACAATCTGAATATTGACATTGAAGTGGAAAACACTGAAGCATGTCCAAGATACGCCGGAGTTGCTATCAAGAATGTAACCGTAAAGGAAAGTCCTGAATGGCTTCAGAACAAACTTCGCCTTATCGGTGTTCGCCCTATCAACAATATCGTCGATATCACAAACTACATACTTCATGCTTACGGACAGCCAATGCACTGTTTCGATGCAAACAAGATTAAAGGTGGCAAAATAGTAGTGAAAACTTGTGCCGAAGGTACTAAGTTCGTTACACTGGACGAAGTGGAACGAACACTCTCTGAACGCGACCTTATGATTTGCAATGCAGAAGAACCTATGTGTATTGCCGGAGTATTCGGCGGTCTTGATTCAGGTACAACTGAAGCTACAACAGATGTATTCCTCGAAAGTGCATACTTCAACCCAACATGGGTTCGTAAGACTGCACGCCGTCACGGACTGAGCACAGACTCTTCATTCCGTTTTGAACGTGGTATCGACCCTAATATCACTATCTATGCACTGAAAGAAGCTGCTATCCTGGTGAAAGAACTTGCCGGCGGTGAAATAGCTTCTGAAATCAAGGACAACTACCCTGCTCCTATCGCTGATTTCGCTATCGAACTTTCATACGATTATACTAATAATCTTATAGGAAAGGTTCTTCCTGCAGAAACCATCAAGAGTATAGTCAGCAGCCTTGAAATGAAGATTGCCAACGAGACTGCAGAAGGTCTTTCTCTTCTTGTTCCTCCTTACCGCGTAGACGTACAGCGCCCATGCGACGTAGTGGAAGATATCCTCCGTATATATGGATATAACAATGTGGAAATACCGACTAGTCTGAAATCAAGCATCAACGTCAAGGGCGCTGAAGACAAGTCTGTAAAACTTCAGAACATCGTTTCTGAACAGCTCGTAGGATGCGGATTCAACGAAATAATGAACAACTCGCTTACTGCAGCTGCTTATTATGAAGGACTGGAGACTTACAAGCCGGAAAACCTGGTTCGCCTGATGAACCCGTTGAGTAATGACTTGAACGTAATGCGTGCTACTCTGCTGTTCGGTGGTCTGGAAAGTATCCAGCACAATGCAAACCGCAAGAATGCCGACTTGAAATTCTTCGAGTTCGGTAAATGCTACCACTTCAACGAAGAAAAGAAGAATCCTGAAAAGATTCTTGCTGCATATTCTGAAGAACTTCACCTCGGCATGTGGGTTACTGGTAAACGCGTAAGCAACTCATGGGCACATGCTGACGAAAATTCTTCAGTTTACGAACTGAAGGCATACGTTCTCAATATATTCCGCCGCCTAGGTGTAAACCTCGGTGGTCTTGTATTCGGAAATCTTTCTGACGATATCTACTCTGTAGCAATATCAGTACATACTCGCGGAGGAAAACTGTTGGCTACATTCGGTGTATTGAACAAGAAGATTCAGAAAGCATTCGATATCGATAATGAAGTTTATTTTGCCGACATCATGTGGAATGAACTGATGAAATCAATCAAAGGTAACAGAGTTACTTATAAGGAAATCTCTAAGTTCCCTGCTGTTAAGCGTGACCTTGCATTGCTTATCGACAAGAACATACAGTTTGCTGAAATTGAAAAGATAGCTTATGAAACAGACAAAAAACTCTTGAAATCAGTAGAACTGTTCGATGTTTACGAAGGCAAGAACCTCGAAGCAGGTAAGAAGAGTTACGCAGTTAGCTTCATGCTCCAGGATGAAAATGCCACTCTTAATGACAAGCAGATTGACAAGTTCATGCAGAAACTTATCACCAACCTGCAGAACAAGCTTGATGCTAAATTGAGATAATAATAAAAATAAGGAATCTGTCGATAAGTCCAGGATTCCTTATTTATTTTCATATTTATTGCATACAATCTGTATAAAATAAAGAGCAGTAAGGAGCGCTAAATCAAACTTATGAGTAAAGACAAAATTAAAATAATTAACACATTATCTGCAATAGCGCGTATCATAATAGATATATGGATAATATACCGGTCATGTGATGTTATGGTAAATAATACAATATTGTGGAAACAAGTTCTTGCAGGCATAGGTGGAACAATATTTATAGTTTTTCTCATAATTGAATGTTACTGCTTATTTAAGAGAAAGAAAAAAATAACAACAATAAAATAATATAACAATTTAAAATAATAAACCAATGGGAAGAGCGTTTGAATATAGAAAAGCTGCCAAATTGAAAAGATGGGGTCACATGGCAAAGACCTTTACACGTCTGGGTAAACAAATTGCAATTGCAGTAAAAACTGGTGGTCCTGAACCAGAAAACAACCCTACACTTCGTTCTATCATCGCTGTCTGCAAGCGTGAAAACATGCCGAAGGACAACATTGAACGTGCTATTAAAAACGCACAGGGTAAAGACCAGAGCGACTACAAGAGCATGACTTACGAAGGATACGGTCCTCACGGAGTTGCTGTATTCGTTGATACTCTTACTGACAACACTACTCGTACAGTAGCAGACGTTCGTTCAGTATTCAACAAATTTGCCGGTAACCTTGGAACTACAGGTTCACTTGCTTTCTTGTTCGATCACAAGTGTGTATTCACTTTCAAGAAGAAAGACGGTCTTGATATGGAGGAGCTTATCCTTGACCTTATTGACTACAATGTAGAAGATGAATACGACGAAGATCCGGAAGAAGGAACAATCACTATCTACGGTGACCCTAAGAGCTACTCTCTTATCCAGAAACACCTTGAAGAATGTGGTTTCGAAGATGTCGGTGGTGAGTTCACATACGTACCAAACGATTTGAAAGATGTTACTCCAGAACAGCGCGAAACTATCGACAAGATGGTAGAACGTCTTGAAGAATTCGATGATGTGCAGAATGTTTATACTAACATGAAGCCAGAAGAAGAGTAATCATTCTTAATGATACAGACAGAAACAGATTTCGCATAAAGTTTTCTTCGTGTGAAATCTGTTTTTTTATAATCACTACAATTAATAATACAGATGAAAATAAATTACAGAACACAGGGTACATGCAGTTCTTTTATCGAAATTGAAGTGGAAGACAACAAAGTGAAAGAAGTAAGTTTCACTGGTGGCTGTAACGGAAATCTTAAGGGTATCTGCTCGCTCGTAAAAGGTATGGAAGTCAACGAAGTAATATCACGTCTTGAAGGTATCCGCTGTGGAAATAAGAACACTTCATGCCCTGACCAACTTTGCAAAGCATTGAAAACTTTATAATTCCTATCGCATAACAAAACTTGATAGAGTATAAACAATAAAAAGATAGCCTTCCAGATTTACGGATGGTTATCTTTGTGACTTTTCGTGTCAATTCAAGAAAGTACCACAACATTTTATATGAGAGAATAATTACAGGTACTTAATTTATAAATAAAAAACTGTACCTACATTATCCTGAAAACAATGAGGTACAGTACACGAATAAACTAAAAAATTAATTATCTTAAATGCTATGAGTTCTCTATCTTCTTTTAATATATAACAAAGCTAAATCATTTTTGTTCATTACTTTTATTAATTTCCATAGAAATAAGCAGGATAACCATCAAGAAGACATTCCAAACGATTATTTCCCATAAAAATATTATTCATATATGAATAATCATTTGCACCGTACTTAAGACGTAAACTTGTATAATTTGCATCATACCAATCCCAAATAAATGTGTAAGAAAATTCTTGTCGAAAGCCATGTCGGTCTATAGTCAATACATAATCTTCTCCTGAATTGTTATCATAAAAGCGAAGTTCCTGATAATGGTAATCACCATTATTATCAGTCCACTCCTCTACCCATGCTCTACTACATAAATAATAAGTAGACTCGCGATAATTATTAGTACCGTTTCCTATCTCAATTCCTATCCCTACATATTCACACGATGAAAATAAAACTGTAAAGACAAAAATTAACATTGGAAACGTTATAATCCTATACAATCGTTTCATATCTACCTCCTGTTCTTCTTAACTTCTGTTTTACAAAAGTACATACTTCAGCCAACTCTTTATAAAGTAAATTCCTATAGTTTAAGAGGAATTTCCCTATAAAAGATAGGGATATAAGAAAGGCACTATGATATGATATCCAAAATACCACATCATAATGCCTTTTTATATAAAGAATATAGATATACCTAAGCCATTGTACCGCCCACGATATCAAGAAGTTCGTTGGTAATTGCCTGCTGACGGCTCTTGTTGTATACCAAAGTTAACTCCTGAATAAGGTCATTGGCGTTATCGGTAGCTATCTGCATTGCCATTGTTCTAGCAGCATGTTCAGATGCTGCCGCATCAAGCAGTACAGTGTATATTTTCATTCTAAGCACTTTAGGAACAAGAGAATTCATTATCACTTCAGACGAAGGTTCAATAATATAATCAGATGCATGCTCCTTTTCCTCAGGATTTTCAGTACCACCTACCTGACCATTCACGTCAACCGGAAGATATGTTTCATGAGTTAGAATCTGCGAGGATGTTGATTTGAAATGATTATACAGCAAATCAACTTTCTGTATCTCACCTTTCAAGAACTTTGACATCAGTTCTGAAGCCAAATCAGAAGCATCCTGATAATTAGGTTTTCCACTCATATGCTGAAAGTCACCAGCCACCTCCATTCCCATCTTCTTCACAGCCTCAGCTATTTTTTTTCCTACAGGGTAAATCAATATATTTTCCTTTCCCACTTTGGCAGAATAGTCCTCTATCAAAGCTGTAAGATGCCTTATGACATTTGCATTATATCCGCCACAAAGACTGCTGTTCGAAGCAAAAGCTACTATAGCCACCTTTTTCTCCTGTTTAACCAAAGAAAAAGGAGTCTGAACAGAAACGCCGGAAGCCAGGAAGTTTCTCAAAATCCCATGCAGTTTTTGCTCGTATGGAAGCATGTTTTCAATAGCCTCCTGAGCCTTGTGCAACTTTGCCGACGCCACCATCTTCATGGCCGAAGTAATCTTCAGCGTACCGTTTATAGAGTTTATTCTACTTTTTACTTCTTTCAGCGATGCCATAATGCTTATTCTTTATATTGAACTGCTGTTTCTGCTGCTACTTTCTCGATAATAGCTGTCACAGTATCATTTATCTGTCCGCTTGTGAGAACATCAATAACATCTTCCTTATGGTTTACACGGAGGGTAGAAAGGAATGTATCCTGGAAATTACGTATCTTTCCGATTGGAACTTCGCGCATCAAACCGTGAGTGCCACAATAAAGAATTGCTATCTGTTCGCCTACAGGCATAGGTGAATACTGTGGCTGGATGAGCAACTGATTATTCTTACGTCCACGGTCAATTGCCATAGCCGTTACCGGGTCCATATCACTGCTGAACTTAGAGAATGCCTCAAGTTCGCGATACTGCGCCTGGTCAATCTTCAGGGTACCTGCCACTTTCTTCATACTCTTTATCTGAGCACTACCACCCACACGTGATACAGAAATACCTACGTTGATAGCAGGACGGAAACCTTGATTGAAGAGGTCTGTCTCAAGGAATATCTGACCGTCGGTAATTGAAATAACGTTTGTAGGAATATATGCTGAAACGTCGCCTGCCTGTGTTTCGATGATAGGCAAAGCTGTCAGTGAACCACCGGCTTTAACCTTTCCCTTCAGGCTTTCAGGTAGGTCGTTCATCTGTTCTGCCACTTCCTGCTGACTGATTATCTTTGCTGCACGTTCAAGCAGACGTGAATGCAAATAGAAGATATCACCCGGATATGCCTCACGTCCAGACGGACGGCGAAGGATAAGCGATACTTCACGATATGCCACCGCCTGTTTTGACAGGTCATCGTATACTACTAGCGCATGACGACCGGTATCACGGAAATATTCACCAATAGCAGCACCGGCAAACGGGGCGAAATACTGCATAGCAGCAGGATCGGAAGCTGTAGCGGCTACTACTACTGTATAGTCCATTGCACCACGTTCACGAAGTGCATTAACAATACTAGCCACAGTAGAACCTTTCTGACCTATTGCTACATAAATACAGTAAACCGGATTTCCTGCTTCATAATTAGAACGCTGATTGATAATTGTATCAATAGCAATTGCAGTTTTACCAGTCTGACGGTCACCGATAATCAACTCACGCTGTCCACGTCCTATAGGAATCATGGCATCGATAGCCTTCAAACCTGTCTGCAACGGTTCTGTTACAGGCTGACGGAATATAACTCCCGGTGCCTTACGTTCAAGCGGCATCTCGAATGTCTCACCTAAGATGTCGCCGCGTCCATCCAATGGAACACCCAGAGGGTCGATTACACGTCCCAACATACCCTCACCTACATTGATTGAAGCGATATGTTTGGTACGTTTTACTATCATTCCCTCCTTAATCTGGTCAGTAGGACCAAGCAGGACGGCACCCACATTGTCCTCTTCCAGATTCATTACGGTACCCATAACTCCGTTCTCGAATTTAAGCAACTCGTTGGCTTCTGCATTACGCAAACCATATATACGAGCCACACCGTCGCTCACCTGCAACACAGTACCCACTTCATCAAATTTAAGTGATGTGTCGATACCTTCAAGCTGCTGGAGCAATACTTCCGAGACTTCGCTGGGTTTTATAGTATTATCTGCCATTATTAATCAATTCAAATAATTATACTATTCTTCTGTTCTTATCAATAAACTGACGCCTTATGTTTCTAAGCTGGTTGGCAACACTGGCATCCAGACGGTAACCATCAATTTCCATAATATACCCTCCAATAATAGAAGGATCTATATTGGACTTGATTACCACAGTAGAATCCGTTTTAAGTGAGCCAAGTTTCTCCAAATGTTTAACAAGTTCAGGAGCATCTACAGCCGTAGTCAGTTTACCCATCAAAATATGCTTCCTCTCCCGGTACTGGTCTATGAATGACCATGTCATGAAATGCAAGAATTTCTCTCTTTTTCCGTCAATCACGAGCTGAAGGAAACGTTTCATTTCTTCACTGACATCTTTTCCTCCTGATGCTTCAACCAGTAAATCCAGTTTGGCTTTTCTTGTTACCACAGGATTTTCTATTGATCTTTTCAAATCAGGAACATTAGCAAAATGTCCGGCCAGCGTTTCAACCTCTTTATATATTTTTTCTTCATTGCCTCTAGCCATTGCAAAGTCCAATAAAGCCTTGGCATAACGCTTTGAAACTACTCCTATATTCATAACCGGTTATTTAGAAGATTCAACCATCTCGTCCACCAATCGACTGATTAGTTCAGTCTGTTCCTTACCGTCGGCCAGTTTTGTACGTATCACTTTTTCAGCTACACCTACCGAAATCAAAGCCACCTGACGTCGGATATCGCGGATTGCACTTTCTTTTTCAGTTTCAATCTGCTTTTTCATTTCCTCCATCAGACGTTCTCCTTCCAAACGGGCTTTATCCTGAGCATCACGTATAATTTTATCACGTGTTTCAGTTGCAGATTTCAGGATACGAGCCTGTTCTTCACGGGCCTGAGTCAGGATTTTCTCGCCTTCGGCCTTCACGTTAGCCAGTTGTGCATTGGCTTCGCGTGCTGCTTTCAGCGAGTTGTCGATATACGTCTTCCGGTCGTCCACCATCTTGATGATAACAGGGAATCCGAATTTAGCCAATAGGAAAAAGACAATTCCGAATACCACTACCATCCAGAACAGCAACCCCGGATCCGGAGTCAACAATCCCATATGCAGATAATTATAGGAACAAAGTCAAAAGACAAACTATAATTGCAATAAGAGCCACACCTTCTACCAAGGCTGCAACGATAATCATATTCATACGAATATCTCCAGAAGCCTCAGGCTGACGAGCAATAGCTTCCATTGCCGAGCTACCAATCTTACCAATACCAATACCTGCACCAATTACTGCAATAGCTGCACCAAGAGCAGCACCAAATTTACCTAAACCTGCACCAGCAGCAGCCTGTAATAAAATTGAAAGTAACATAATTATAAATTTTTAAGTTTATGAGTTTTAAAGTTTATGAGTTAAATAATTTGCCGGTTCACTCCTTTTCTTCTTTCTCCTTTACACGTGAGAGTCCGATGAACACAGCAGACAGCATAGTAAATACGTATGCCTGAATAAATGCCACAAGGACTTCAAGAGCAGTCATGAATATTCCAAATGCCACAGATACAAATGTCATTGTACCATTTATAAGCGGTCCTATTTTGACTGTTATGAAGATAATAGCCAACAAGCTGAGTATAGCCGCATGTCCCGCCATTATATTGGCAAAAAGACGTATCATCAAAGCAAACGGCTTGGTGAACAAACCGAAAAATTCAATAACCGGCATCATAGGAATCGGAGCCTTGAGCCACACTGGCACCTCTGGCCAGAATACCTCTTTCCAATATTCCTTTGTAGCAAAAGCATTTGTGAAAAAGAATGTAAACAAAGCCAACACAAGTGTTATGGCTATATTACCGGTAACATTTACTCCTCCGGGGAAAAAAGGAATAAGTCCCATCAGATTATTGACCAATACAAAGAAGAATGCGGTAAGCAGATAAGGTGCATATTTCTGATAGTCAGGACCTATACAAGCCTTAATCACATCATTATACACCATCAGAACCAAAGATTCTATCATACCTACTCCACCCTTTGGCGCACCGTTCTCCACCGGATGTTTTTTATACCATCTGGCGCATCCCAAGATTATCCACACCAGTATGGCACTATTGATGATAAGTGCCAGAACATTCTTTGTAATTGATATATCCAAAGGACGAACCTCTTCACCAGCAGCATTACGTTCAACTATTTTTCCATCGTAAGCTCCACCTTCGGCTATATAAAGTCCTTCATACTCGCCTTCGTCCAGTTTTTCAGAAGAAAACACATGCCATCCGGTACTGCTTTTCACTATAACCGGAAGTGGTATTGTGACGTGAGTATCTCCTATGCTGACAATATGCCAGGAATAGGCATCGTTGATATGTCCGAACACCAGTTCATTGACATCTACCTCGCCTTCTTCATGCGAAGTCCCGGCAGATGCAAATCCTGATGTAAAAACCATCAGTAACACCAAAGTCCATATGTAACGTACTTTTTTCATTGTTTCTGTTTTAGTTTTTTCTTCTTTTTAAGCCTCAGCTCGATATTTGTGAAATATACAGTTTCGAACACAAGAAAAGATATATAAAACACCAGAAAGGTAGCAATGAATGCAAAAATTTCATGCCGCACAGCAAAGCAATAAATTGCCACTATCAGAATGCTAACCAAAAACTTTGTACCCTTGCAAACCAAAAACAGTGGAATCATTTTATCTTCTCCCAACCGATAAGCCAGAGAAAACATGTTGATGTAGAACAGGCCGAAGAGATAAAAGAAAACCGGTATGGCCGGAAACCAAGGGAAATACCTGTCAGGTATAAACAGATGATACACCAAACCTATTATCATAGACAATATCAAGGTTAATATTGTCATTTTCTTTATAAATTTCCTCTTTGCCTTAAGCAAAAACATGTTTTTCAGATTTTTCGGTTTATAATTCTACGCACACTGAGACCAAATTATCTTTAACCTCAACGAATCCTCCTGTAATTTTCAATCTTTGCGTATCCCTTTGTACTCTATATTGTGCCTCGCCACACTGGTAAATCACTTCACCTTCTTTCAGTGAAGATATTATAGGAGCATGATTTACAAGCACCTGAAATTTACCCAATTCGCCAGGTAATTCCACCCAGTTGACAGGACCATCAAAAAGAGTACGCTCCGGTGATATTATCACCAAATGCAAATTCTTCCTGTCCATAGGCGTTACGCTTTTGCAGCCTCAAGCAGTTTCTTTCCCTTCTCTATGGCATCTTCAATGGTACCTACGTTGAGGAATGCCTGTTCAGGCAAATAGTCTACTTCACCATCAAGAATCATCTTAAATCCCTTGATTGTATCTTCTATAGAAACCATAGCACCCGGAACACCTGTAAACTGTTCAGCCACGGCAAACGGCTGTGAAAGGAATCTCTGTACTCTACGCGCACGGTTCACGGTCAGACGGTCTTCATCCGAAAGTTCATCCATACCAAGAATAGAGATAATATCCTGCAATTCCTTGTTACGCTGAAGAATCTGTTTAACCCTCTGTGCTGTTTCATAATGTTCCTTACCTACGATAAGCGGATCAAGGATACGAGATGTTGAATCAAGCGGGTCAACAGCAGGATAGATACCAAGTTCGGCAATTTTACGGCTCAACACTGTAGTAGCATCAAGGTGAGTAAATGTAGTAGCCGGAGCAGGGTCTGTCAAGTCATCGGCAGGCACATAAACAGCCTGAACTGATGTGATTGAACCATTCTTGGTAGAAGTGATACGTTCCTGCATCTTACCCATTTCGGTAGCCAGAGTAGGCTGATATCCTACTGCCGAAGGCATACGTCCAAGAAGTGCAGAAACTTCAGAACCTGCCTGAGTAAAACGGAAAATATTATCGATAAAGAACAGAATGTCCTTAGGACTGTTCTCTTCTGTCTTACGGTCGCGGAATGATTCTGCAAGAGTCAGACCTGAAAGTGCAACAGACTGACGTGCGCCAGGAGGCTCGTTCATCTGTCCGAACACCATTGCAACCTGCGATTTCTCCACTTCTTTATAATCTACTTTAGATAAGTCCCAGTTGCCTTCTTCCATACTCTTCTGAAACTCCTCACCATAGCGGATAACGCCAGATTCAATCATTTCTCTAAGCAGGTCATTACCTTCGCGGGTACGTTCACCCACACCGGCAAAGACTGAGAAACCATTGTGTTTCTTTGCAATATTGTTAATCAACTCTTTGATAAGCACGGTTTTACCCACACCGGCACCACCAAACAATCCGATTTTACCACCTTTCAGATATGGTTCCAAAAGGTCAATAACCTTAATACCTGTAAACAAAACTTCCTGAGTTGTTGCCAAATCTTCAAAACGTGGAGGTTCGCGGTGTATAGGGAAACCGTCCGTCTTGTCCAGTTCGGACATTCCATCAATGGTTTCTCCCACAACATTCATCACACGTCCTCTGATCTGTGCTCCCACCGGCATGGTTATAGGCTGTCCGGTAGGCACAACTTCCATTCCGCGTTTTAGTCCGTCTGTACTATCCATAGCTACTGTGCGCACAGTATCCTCACCAATGTGCTGCTGCACTTCGATAATCAATGTACGACCATCCTTACGGACCACAGTCATTGCATCGTGTATCTTCGGCAGTGCTACTTCGGCATCCAATCCCTCAAGATTGAAGTGGACATCCACTACAGGACCGATAACTTGCGAAATATGTCCAACGATTTTTGACATAAACTAATCTGTTAAATTATTATCTTAATTGATTACCACAAATTTAATGTTTTATCCCGTAACAATGTACCAAAAAGTAACATTTTTTAGTCCTTAAACAATGTTATAGGACATAATAAGAGAAATATTTCCCAATGCCATTTACATATTATCACAGAGAATAAAGATTTTTTAAACTTGAACACATCTTTATATTATAGATTTTATTTTTCTACTAATGGCAATAATATTATAAACAGACACCAATACGAACAAAATTACACCACAAACTAACGATTGTGTTATATTGCCGTCATCATAACCTGTTATAATGTCAGAAAGTGCATCAGTATATACATCCCTCACAATGAACATAATAATAACCGACAAGATAAAAACTGAAAAATTCATCACTACAGTCAGCACCTGATATGGCATTGCCACACGAGACACACTATAACCCAAAAGAATAAGATTCTCCAGTTTATCCGTATTCTTTTGCAAAAGCAGATATATACTTAATAATAATATGTAAAACGAAAGTAAACTTATTACCAGTCCAACAGTCATCACCACTCCAACAGCCAGTTTCAGAAACCACGTTATCCTTCCTGCATCAAGTTTATTGTCCTCTGTCTCGTAACCGTTGTCATTGAAATATCCGGCTATTCTTTCATCGGCAGGATTGTCCACTTCGATTATCAGTCGCGACGGTTCCCAAGACTTGTTTCCACCATATGTAGCATTTGCTGCCATCATGAATGCTTCTGGCACAAGTATAGTGTTCAGTCTGTTCGAAAATCCTACTATACGCCCTTTTTTTATCTCTCTCATGCCGTTGCCTGATATATAAAGATTCAACGACACCAGTCCAATCATACCTTCCGACAGTTGTGGAAGATTTCTGCTCCTTGCAAATCCAAAGTTATATAGATTAAGATAATTACGTGGTATTATTATGGGTATCTCCTTCTGCCCTTCCGAGTATTCCCATGCATCAGCCTTTACATCTACAAAATTGTCTGGAACAGACTCCAGAAACATAGCAGTAGACATATCCATACCTCCGAAAGATATACCTGCCGATACCTTGAACTGTGCAGGCTGGAAAGCACCCACTTCTACAGTAAAAGGCTGTGCTTTCAAATCATCAAGCTCATACGATGAGAAAGTACCGCTTTTGCCGGCAATACTTCCCAAAGTACTTACCTTCTTTGTCACTACTATATAATCCTTCTTTATAAAACTGTCTTCCTGCGTAAATACCGGCAATACATCGTTATAAAACTGTACTCCCAGCATCACAATTACCATTCCACACAGATTAGCAATAAAAAAACCTGTGAGCTGTGCAACACTTATATGCTGCTTTAATAATTTCCAAAGCATATTATTTTACCCTTCAGTTCTTTTTAAAGTTTTATTTCAGCATCATAATTCATTTCAAGACGGCGCCCAATGGAAGTGACTATAACACCAACTCCCCTTTCACGAATTTCATCATAAAGTATTTTTGCCATCACTTTTCCGTTAGCATCATCCAAATGACTCACAGGCTCGTCCATAAACAGGAAATCGGACGGTTGACACAACATTCTTATGAACGCAACTCTCTGCTGCTGCCCGAACGACATTCGTCCTACAGGTTCCGTCCATTTATCATCTATTCCCAACATGGCAAACCACTCCCTTATCTGTCCCTCATCTCTGAAATGTGTCAGATTATTTTTCAGAATTACATTCTCTCCAGCTGTCAGTTCCGGGAAAAGACGTAGTTCCTGAAACATCATTCCAAGATTCCTCTGCCTTATCATTGTCCAAACACTTCCAGAAAAGTTTTTGATATCACTACCGTCAAAACAGATAACTCCATAATAATCCTTTCTGTAGCCATATATGAAACTGCAAAGCGATGATTTGCCAGTTCCAGAAGCAGCTTCTATCAGATAAGATTTTCCTTTCTCGAAACACAGTTTTCTGAGCCATAAATCAGAAACAATATTATTTCTTCCGGAAAACACAGCAGGAAGCACATTATCCAATTCTATTCTTTCCACCTTACTATATACATTTAATTATCCAATAATGCCGACAAGGGGTTACGTCCCCTGTCTTTCATAACTATTTCGATATGCACATTTTCGCCATCGGCGCTTTCTGCAGTAAGATAATCCAGTCCACCAAAGAAAGCCAGAACAGAAGACATTGTTCCTTTCAGTTTCTTTAATTCAAACAGACGGTCGAGCGAAGTTAAATCCGAAACCATAAAAAATCTCTGTCCTTCTACCCTTTTACCCCAGTCACGGTTTCTCAAAGAAAGCCCAAGCACACGTCTGTCTACAAGCGACTCCTTGTTTGTGACATATAATCTACCATCCTTTACTCCTATCCATAAAGCCAGATATCCTGGAGTAAGTCCGACCAGACTACCATCGACCGTCTTGAATTCATATCCATTGTCACCATAATTACGTAATACTACCTGACCTCCGGAAAGAGCTGCCATCGATTTCAGTGTTTCGAACGACTTAAGAAATTCATCAGTTGTCACATCTGCAAATGCTATAAATTCCTTCCCATCCGGTCCTGACATAGATAAAGCTACATCACCATTGATTGCATTGAAAACGGAACGGAAATCCAAAGGTATCATAGACTTCTCAAAATATCTCCTTACAGAAGGATTTTCGCATATGAAATCATAAAATTCACCACCTTTTATATTAGCGGTAGCCCAAAATGGAGTATTCTGTGGAAACACATCCAGGTAATTGCCCTTCACATCCGCTGTCACCTGCTGTTTCTTGTCAAGAATACCTTTCATAACATTATCATCCACCAACATTTCTACATCCATCACTGTTTTTCCTGTCATAAAATCTACAGTAAAAACAGCCTTTACATCCTTTAGGCGTAATTCTGCAGAAACTCCCATTGTGAGTGGATATACAGCCTCATGCGGAAGAACTTCAAGCGAGCTCCATAATACGATGTCACCCTCCTTTTGTTCCATCTGCTTAAAATCGTCGGATGCAGAAAAGCCTTCACCATCTTTCTGCCGCAACCACATGGAAGCTTGTCTGACCAATGATTTTGGGTCGGAACCCTTATTGTCGGATACCAGAACCATAGCTCCATCATTATAGGCCAATAACCAGTTACCTATAACAGTCCATTCACACCCATCGGCTTCTTTGGGCTGAGTACAGATTTGCTGTTTCTTAAGAGCTTCCAGAAGTTCCTCAAGTTTATCACGGTCAGTAACTTTTACAAGCAATCCACCCATTTTGGCCTGTTCGCCCATAAAAAGATAAATTTTCTCTTTAAGTCCCAATCCACTCTCGTCAGCATCCTCAAATATCCTATCCACCAGAGCTTCAGAACCGGCAAGACCACTATTCACCATATTCTTAAATCTTGCAAGAAGTCCTTTATCAATATTGTCACCACTCAGTCCACTCTTCTCTGCCATAGAATTTACATCAATGGCAACCAGTGCTGCCGATTTTGCAGGTATGGCATTCCTGTAGTCCGGTGCGCTGCCGCATGCAGCCATAAGCAGAGCCAATACCGGAACACTTAAATATTTCAGTTTCATTTTCAGTAGTTTGATGTTTGTTTTTTGTATTATGAATTTCACTCGGCATTCAGCAGATTCATGGTATGTACTGCCACAAGTGCAGCAGTTTCAGTGCGAAGTCGTGACTTGCCAAGACTTATAGGCTTGAATCCTCTCTTTATTGCCATTTCCACTTCCTCCTTGCTGAAATCCCCCTCCGGACCTATCAGAATCAAAGCATCATTACCTGGCACAATTGCATCCTTCAACAGAGTTTTCTCACCTTCATTGCAATGTGCAATAAATTTATCTCCCTTGAAATCCATCTTCATGAATTTCTCGAAATCTGTCATCTCATTAATTACCGGTTTGCGAGCTTTCAATGACTGTTTCACTGCTGAAACTACAATTTTTTCAATTCTCTCAGTCTTTATAACCTTACGTTCTGAATAGCGGCAATTGAGAAAAGTAATCTCATCCAGACCAATTTCTGTTGCTTTTTCGGCAAA